>SDBT01002297.1_pt1 | contig 33971 bp, 42 predicted proteins | sample 2277101 | NCBI WGS metagenome assembly SDBT01 (sample SAMN10404973, study PRJNA504765) | marine sediment metagenome | isolation source: marine sediment core GS10_PC15, 103 cmbsf | place: Arctic Ocean: Southern Knipovich Ridge | collected 2010
GGAGAGGCCCGTTCGCCGAAGGCGAGTCTGTCACGCTCAGGCTGGACGGCGAGTTGCTCGGCGTGGCGGGTGTCGTGTCGGCTGACGCTGCGGACACGCTTGGTCTGCAGAGCCGTCCGGCGATGCTGGAAGTGGACTTCGACCTGCTGACGGAACGCTGCCGGCTGGACAGCCCTTACCGCGCGATGGCTACCTTCCCCGCCACCGATCGCGACCTGGCCATCGTTGTGGACGAGCAGGTCCTCTGGGCGCAGATCGATGCGTGCATACGGGGGCCCGCTCCCGACTTCCTGGAGTCGGTCGAGTTCCTGGACACCTACCGCGGCGACCCCGTCCCGGCCGGCCGCAAGAGCGTCGCCCTGCGCTTGACGTTCCGCCTGCCGGACCGCACCATCACGGCCCCCGAGGCCGAAGAGGCCCGCGCCGTGATCCTCCAAGCGCTCCAGGCCGAGTTGGCGGCCGAACTCCGCTGACAAGGCCTGTAGGTACCCCCGCCAGTCGTTCATCCTGTCTATCCTGGCCATCCTGTAAGCCGCCAGGCCGCCAACCCCCATCAGCAAGCAACTCCCCCGCACTTTGACAACGCGGCGGGTCACGACTACGATACGGACCGCTACCTGCTCTGCCGAGTCGCCGCCACTCCGGAGTACGCATGTTCAAGAAGGTTGCCATCATCGGGCCCGGCTTGATCGGCGCCTCCATGGGGCTGGCGATGCGCGAGCGCGGCCTTACGGACTCCGTCGTCGGCATCGGGCGGCGCAAGGTCTCGCTGGACAAGGCGCGCGCGGTGGGGGCGATTGACAAGAGCACGCTGGACGTGACCAAGGGGCTGAAGGACGCCGACCTGGTCGTGCTGGCCACGCCGATCGGGGCCTTTGAGACGCTGGCGCCGGCCATCGCCGAATCGATCCGTTCGGAGGCCCTGCTCACAGACGTGGCCAGCAGTAAGGTCAAGGTCATCGAGACCGTCACGTCCGCGCTCAGGCGCCGCCCTGACATCGCCTACATCCCCACTCACCCGATGGCCGGCAGCGAGCAGACCGGGCCGGACGCCGCTCGGGCCGATCTGTTCGAGGGCGCCACCTGTATCATCACCCCTCTGACGAACACCTTCCCGGAGAGCAAGGGTAGCATCGTGCGCCTGTGGAAGGCGCTCGGGTCTGAAGTGGTGAGCATGACGCCACAGATCCACGACCGGCTGGTGGCCCGCATCAGCCACGTGCCGCACCTTGCCGCCGCCGCCCTGATCGCAGCCGTGGAGGGCGATGATGCCCGGCTCTGCGGCAGAGGACTCCTGGACACTACGCGCGTGGCCAGCGGCAGCCCCGACCTGTGGATGGACATCTGCAAGTCCAACCGAACGGAGGTCCGCCGGGCCCTGGCCGACTACATCGCCCTGTTGCAGCAGTTGGAGAGCGGCCTCGAAGACGGTGACCTGGGCCGCGTCAGGGCCATCCTGGAGTCTGCCAAGGAGAAGCGCGACCACCTGGTGCATGAGCGACGGTCCGCCGGTCTTGACCAGTAAGCGACGTCCCCACTCACATCACGCCGATCCATGCAATACCGAATCGAAGTCATCCACAAGCAGGACTGCAAGGACCCCGCCGGCCTGAGCGCCCTGGCCGACATCCGCGACCTGGGAATCAGCGCGGCCGGCGACGTGCGCGTCGTTGACGTCTTCCTGGTCGACGGCGACATCGCGGTCGATCAGGTCCGCACTCTCACCGAGCGGCTCTTCATGGATCCGATCGTGCAGCAGTACCGCTTCTGCGGCCCCGACCAGGAGCGCTGGCCCTGGGCCGAGGACGGACCGGTGCACACCATCGAGGTCAAGCGCAAGCCGGGCGTGATGGACTCCGTGCAGCAGAGCGCCATGAAGGGCGTGGCCGACCTGGACATGACGGATGGCGTGGAGCGGATACGGACGGCGCACAGGTACCTGATCCGAGGCGAGCTGTCGCCGGAGGACCTGGACCGGGCGGCGTCAAAGGCCCTGGCGAACAGGACGATCGAAGACGTCCACATCGACGAGCCGGAGGTCCACTACCCCCTGCACGACCTCCATTACGAGTTCGAGCTCATCACCGTGCCCGTACTCGAGGCCGACGACGACGAGTTGATGCGCATCAGCAGGGACGGCGTGCTCTCGCTCTCCCTGACCGAGATGAAGCACGTCCAGGAGCACTTTGCCGATGCCGGCCGTGACCCGACGGACCTGGAGTTGGAGATCCTGGCCCAGACGTGGAGCGAGCACTGCGTCCACAAGACCCTGAAGGGGCACATCACGTACAAGGGTCCCGTGCCCGATGGCTGGGAGGACTACGTCGACGATGAAGGGCGGCTCGTCATCGACAACCTGCTGAAGGAGACCGTCGTGCGCGCCACCCGGGACGTGGACCGGCCCTGGTGCGTGAGCGTCTTCGAGGACGGTGCCGGCGTCATCGAGTTCGACGACGACTACCACGTCTGCTTCAAGGTCGAGACCCACAACCACCCGAGCGCCATCGAGCCCTACGGCGGCGCCAACACCGGCATAGGCGGCGTCATACGCGACCCGATGAGCACCGGCCTGGGGGCCAAGCCCATCATGAACACCGATGTGTTCTGCTTCGGCCCGCCCGACATGGCCGAGGAGGACGTCCCCCAGGGCGCTCTGCACCCGCGCCGCGTCATGAAGGGCGTTGTCTCGGGCGTCCGCGACTACGGCAACCGCATGGGCATCCCCACCGTGAACGGCGCCGTCTACTTCGACCCGCGCTACACGGGCAACCCGTTGGTCTACTGCGGCAACATCGGCCTGATCCCCGTTGACCGCATGAGCAAGGCCGCCCGGCCCGGTGACCTCATCGTCGTGGTGGGCGGACGCACCGGCCGGGACGGCATCCACGGGGCCACGTTCTCCTCGGTCGAACTGACCAGCGAGAGCGAGGACGTGTCCAGCGGAGCGGTCCAGATCGGCAACGCCATCACCGAGAAGAAGGTCCTCGACACCCTCATTGAAGCGCGCGACCGGGGCCTCTACAGCTCCATCCAGGACTGCGGCGCCGGCGGGCTGAGCAGCGCTGTGGGCGAGTTGGCCGAACACGTGGGCGCCGAGGCCGAGATAGGCGACGTGCCGCTCAAATACCAGGGCCTTTCGTATGACGAGATATGGATATCTGAGGCCCAGGAGCGGATGGTCCTCTCCGTGCCGCGGGAGAACCTGGACGAACTGATGGCCATCTTCGATTCCGAAGACGTGGAGGCCACCGTCATCGGCCGGTTCACCGGCGACGGACGCCTGAAGGTCACCTACATGGGCGACACTGTAGCCGACCTGGAGATGGACTTCGTCCATGGTGTGCCGCGGATCGCAGCCGAGGCCGTCTGGCAACTGCCCGAGCGACCGGACCCCCTGCTGGCCGGGTCGTGGGCAGACCAGGCTGACGCCTGCCGACGCGCCCTGGAGGGCCCCGAGGACTACGCCGAAGCGATCGGACGCATTCTGGCCGCCCCCAACGTGCGATCCAAGGAATGGATCGTGCGCCAGTATGACCACGAGGTGCAGGGCCAGACCATCATCAAGCCCCTGGTGGGCCCTTTGAACGACGGACCGGGCGACGCCGCCGTACTTGCCCCCGTGCTGGGGTCCAACCGCGGAGTCGTGGTCAGCTGCGGCCTGAACCCCAAGTACGCCGACATCGACGCATACCACAGCGTGGCGTGCGCCGTTGACGAGGCGTTGCGCAACATCACCGCAGTCGGCGGCTCGATCTCGCGCACGGCCATCCTGGACAACTACTGCTGGGGCAACACCAGTCGCCCCGACCAGCTCGGCACGCTGGTGCGGGCTTCGCTGGCCTGCTATGACTACGCGGCAGGCTTCGGCGTCCCCTTCATCAGCGGCAAGGACAGCCTGAACAACGAGTTCGCCACCCCCAGCGGCACCATTTCTATCCCCCCCACGCTCCTGATCAGCGCCATGGCCGTCATGGACGACGTGCGGCGTGCTGTGACCATGGACCTGAAGGAGCCGGGCAACGCCGTCTACCTGCTTGGGGATACCCGCCCGGAACTCGGCGGCTCGCACTACCTGGAACTGTTCGGCCTGGTTGGCACGACCGTGCCTGGAGTTCGAGTGGATATCGCGCGCCTGACGATGGAGGCGCTCTCAGGGGCGATCGATGCAGGACTGGTCCGGGCCTGCCATGACCTATCCGAGGGTGGTCTCGCCGTGTCAGCCGCCGAGATGGCATTCGCAGGCAACGTGGGCCTGTCCCTTGACCTGGCTCGAGCCCCCTACCGAGGCCCTGCCGAGCATCGCCTCGACACCGTCCTGCTCTTCAGCGAATCCGCAAGTCGCTTCCTGGTTGAGGTCCGGCCGGAGAATCGGCAGGCCTTCGAGGACCTGATGGAGGGCGTGCCCTTCGCCCAGGTCGGCCAGGCTACGGGCACGGCCGCTTTGGCAGTGCGGGGCGTAGCCGGCGAGGACCTGTTCTGCGCAAGGCTGGACGATCTGAAGCGCGCGTGGCAGACGCCGCTGCTCGATCACTGAGCCGTCGGCCCGCTCACGCCTTGCCGTGCTGCCCCTCAGAACGCCCCATGGCGCTCCTTCTAGGCATCCTCAGGGCTTCCGGCTTGACAGACTGGCCGCAGTGCGATACAATGGTCGGGCCGTACTCGTACGCCGCTGGTCCGTGTCGTAGGTTGGCGTACGTAAAGTGAATACCTGCCGCTACTTAGGTGCGGCTACTCAGGCTTGGTGTACTACCCGAAGGCGGTGCACCGTAAGCGGGGGTTCGCCCCTGCTGCGGGGGTGGAACACCTCATTTTTTGTCTCGGGTGAGCGCGGATGCAAGGCAAAGAGATACTTCGACTCGTCAGCACTCTCCACCGCAGCAAGGAGATCGACGAGGAAGTCATTTTCCAGGCCATCGAGAGCGCGCTGGAATCGGCAGCCCAGAAGCACTTTGCCGACGAAGAGATCACCGTCGAGATCAACCGCGAGACCGGGGAAATGGCCGCCATACGCGGTGAGGAGCGCATCACCCCGGAGATGCTCGGCCGCATCGCGGCGCAGTCCGCCAAGCAGATCATCATCCAGAAGATCCGTGAGGCCGAGAGCGAAACAGTATTCAACGAGTATGAGCATCAGGTTGGTACGCTCCTGACGGGCGCTGTGCAACGTTTTGAGGGCGGCGCCATAATCGTCAACCTGGGCAAGACCGAAGCGATCCTGCCCCGCTCCGAGCAGATACCGGGCGAGCACTACCAGGCCGGTGAACGTGTCCGCGCAATCCTGTTGGACGTGCGGAAGGTCAACAACCTGGTCAGGATAATGCTCTCCCGCGCCAGCCCCGACATCATACAGCGGCTGTTCGAGCTTGAAGTGCCCGAAGTGGCCGAAGGCGTCGTCAAGATCGAGCGGATCGCCCGAGAGCCGGGCTTGAGGACTAAGGTGGCCGTTATCAGCCTGGACTCTCGCGTTGACTGCATCGGCGCCTGCGTCGGCGTGCGCGGAACGCGAATCAAGAGCATCATCGACGAAGTCAAGGGCGAAAAGATCGACATCATCCCGTGGCACGATGATCCCGCCACCCTCATTGCCGACAGCCTGAGGCCGGCCGAGATCCTCCAGATCACCCTGGAAGAAGGCGAGACAACGAAACGCGCCATCGTCACGGTGCCGGAGGACCAACTGTCCCTCGCCATTGGCTGGAAGGGACAGAACGTGCGCCTGGCCGTGAAGATGAGCGGATGGGACATCGACATAGAGCCGCCAGAGCCCGAGCCCGGCGATGAGGACGAAGCCGAGCCGGAGGCCGCTGAGGGACCGGCGGCCGAGACGGAGAGCGCTGAAGAACCGGCCGCCGAGCCGGAATACGATGAGGCCGAGCCGGAAGCGCAAGCCGAGCTGGCAAGCGCCGAGGAACCGGCAGCTGAGACAGAGGACGGCGAGACCGTCGCGACGGCAGCCCAGGCGGCCCCCACGGATGATGGCCCCTCGGAGGCCGACCCCGATGCGATCGGGTCCGAGCCGGCCGAGGCGGAGGCCCCCGCTGACGCTGTGCTGGAGGCAGCCGAAGGCCAGGACCCGGCGGAGAATTAGACGTCGAACGTCGGTCTCCTGAGCATCCGACGGCCGCATGAACGGACCGTTGCGCGACGCTCAGCCGCGCCTAGAATACCCCCATCGGGTGTAGTCAGTGGCAAAGAACACAAAGATATACGAGATCGCGAAAGCGATCGGCATTCCCAGCTCCGACCTTGTCGAGATCTGCCAGAGGGCGGGGTACGATCAGATAACCCACTACTCCAATGCAGTCCCTCCCGAGCAGGCCGAGGAGATCCGCAAAGCGGCCATCCGGCTCTACAAGCCCAAGCAGGCGCCGGCCCCCAAGAGCCGGGCCAAGGCCGCGCCGGCGGAGAAGCCCAAGCCGGCCAAGAAGAAGCCCGTCGTGCTGCCTACGGAGGATGTGATGCCCGTCCTTCCGCCGCAGCCCCGCGGGACGCGGCAAGCAGCCACGGCGCAGGCAACGACGGATGGTCCTGCCGCGCCGGCCACCCCTGCCCAACCGCGCAGGCGCAGCAGGAGGGAACCGACGCAGGACTCGACCATCAAGACGCGTACGGTCGTCTTCAAGCATCCCAAGCGACACATTGAGAGGAAGCGCATTGAGAGCATCGAACTCACGCGTCCCGTCACAGTGCGGGACCTCTGCGACCAGATGGGCATCCCCTCCAACGAACTCATCAAGGAACTGATGTTCGAGCATGGCGTGCGGGCCACGATCAACGCCACGCTTACTGACGAAGTGGTCCAACTGGTCGGTGTGACTCACGAGATCGGGATCACGCTGAAGGATGCCAAGTCGGCCGAGGAACTGCTCGTCGAGACACAGGAGGAGGACAGACCTGAGGACCTCGTGTCTCGGCCCCCCGTCATCGCCCTGCTCGGGCACGTCGACCACGGCAAGACCTCCATCCTGGACCACATCCGGAGCACCAACGTGGCCGAGGGCGAGGCAGGCGGCATCACGCAAGACATCGGCGCCTGGCAGACCGAGGCCGCCGGCCATACGCTCACGTTCATCGACACGCCCGGCCACGAGGCCTTTACCGCTATGCGGGCACGCGGGGCCGAGGCAACCGACGTCGTGGTGCTGGTAGTGGCCGCCGACGACGGCGTCATGCCCCAGACAAGCGAGGCTATCGACCACGCCCGTTCGGCAGACGCGCCCATCGTGATAGCCCTCAATAAGATGGATCGGCCGGAAGCCAACGCCATGCGAGTCATGCAGCAGCTTGCCGGCAAGGGGCTGAACCCCGAAGAGTGGGGAGGCGACGTCGGCTGCATCCCTGTCAGCGCCATAACCGGGGACGGCATGGACGAGCTGCTCGAACGCATCGCGCTGGAGGCCGAGCTGCTGGAAGTGAAAGCCAACCCCAATCGGCCGGCGTCCGGCGCGGTCATGGAAGCCCGCATGGAGCCCGGCCGCGGAGTCGTGGCGAACGTCATCGTGCGCAACGGCACGCTGCGGATAGGCGACATCCTGGTCTGCGGCGGCTCGCATGGGGCAGTTCGCGCGATGAGGAATGACCGGGGCGAGCAGATCCAGGAAGCGGGTCCCTCCATGCCCGTCGCCGTGAGCGGTCTGAATCGGGTCCCCGAGGCTGGATCCACCTTCCAGGTGGTCGCCGGCGCCGAGACGGCGCGCAAGATCGCCGATGAGCGCCACGACCGTGCCCAGCGCAGCCGCCTTCAGCCGCGCCGAAGGGTCACGCTGGAGAACCTGTTCGACCGGCTCGGGACCGGCGAAGCCAAGCAACTGAACATGATCCTGAAGGCCGACGTGCAGGGCTCCCTGGAGCCGCTGCTGAACAGCCTGGCCAGGTTGGGGGATGAGGAGGTCTCCGTCAAGATCATCCACAGCGGCGTGGGCGTTGTTTCGACGAGCGACGTGCTCCTGGCTGACGCGTCGGAAGCCGTCATCGTTGCGTTCCGTGTTCCCACGGATGATAAGGCCCGTGAGTTGGCCAACTCCTCGGGCATCGAGATACTTACCTATGACGTCATCTACCAGATCACGGAAGATGTGCACAACTCCTTGGAGGGCATGCTGGAGCCTGAGCTGAAAGAAGAGCGGCTCGGCGTGGCCGAGGTGCGGCAGACGTTCCGCATCAGCCGTTACGGTGTCGTTGCCGGCTGTTACGTGCGCGAAGGTGTGTTGCGCCGTAACGCCAGGATTCGGATCACCAGGGAAGGCGGCACCGTCTACGACGGCGCCCTCCCCTCCCTGAGACAGGAGAAGAACGACGTGCGCGAGGTGGCGGCCGACCGTGAGTGCGGCATCAACATAGATGGCTTCGACGACTTCCAGCCTGGCGACACCATCGAGTGCTACACCACGGTGACCGTGAAGCGGACGATCAATCCGCGGGCGCCGCGTGAGGCCGCCGGCGCGGCGAGCCCCGCCGGCTCTTCGACCGAGCCATGATTGTGGGCACCGTGGAGATCCGCCTGCACCTACCGGATGCCCGTACCCTGAAGGACAAGCGCAGCGTTCTGCGAGGCCTGAAGGAGCGACTGCGCCGGAAGTTCAACGTGAGCGTGGCCGAGGTGGAGGACCATGACGTGATTCGCAGCGCCACGATCGCGGTCGCCCAAGTGGGCAATGACAGCCGCTATATCAACGGCACCCTCGACAAGGTCGTCGGCGCCCTCCGATACCAGCCCGGCGCGTCCCTGGTTGACTACACAGTCGAGCTGTTCTGACAGGCGATCCTGGGCGGTGACGGAACATGAATCCCCGCAAGAAGAGACGAATCGAGGAGTTGCTGCGTCGGGGGTTGAGCACCATCGTCTTGCGCGAACTGAAGGACCCTCGCGCCGGCTTCATGACCATCACGCGCACTGAGTTGAGTTCTGACCAGCGCTCGGCCAAGGTCTTCCTGACGGTCCGCGGCGAGCCGCACGAGGTGGAGCAGACGCTTGCCGTGCTCCGCAGGGCCCGCGGCTTCATGCAGGCCCTCATAGCCGATCGCCTGGACCTGCGCTACACGCCGGTGTTGAGCTTCCAAGAGGACAAAGAAGCGCTGCGAATCATGCGCATTGAACGCCTCATCGATCAGGCCCGACGCGAGGACCGGGAGTTCCACGACACGTCCTGATTCATTCTCCGTACCGGATCGCACTATGCCACGAGTACTGTCTCAGAAACGCCGGAAGAAGGTGGCCGAAGAGATCCTCGGCTGCGCCATCGACCGAAACGGCGAGCTGAAGAACCGTAAGAGCCGCCCCCCACTGAACCAACTGGCCCTGGGCGTTCTCTACCGGGTGACCAGCGTCCGCCGTGCCACGAGGGCGGTAAGGGACCTGCAACGGACTTTCGCCGACTGGAACGAGATCCGGGTCAGCCACCCGACCGAAGTTGCCGCGGCCATCTCCACTTCATCCTGGGCCACCGAGGGCGCGGAACGGCTCGTCTGGATGCTGCGCGAACTGCACCAGATGCACGGCCATATAAGTCTGGACTTCCTGTCCGAGTTGACTCCCACACAGGCGCGCAGTTGTCTGAAGCGGCTGCCCATGGTGCAGCGTGCCCAGGCTGACGAGGTGCTGCTGCTGAGCCTGGGGGTGGAGGTGCTGCCCTGCTCCGCCGACGTGGCCAGGATGTCCCACCGGCTGGGGCTGGTCGCCGACGACCGTGCCACTGTGAAGAACCAGAAGCGTCTGGCCGGCATGTTTGGCGATGAACACTTCGCAAGCGTGCATCTGTTCTTCTGCGACTACGCCGCCCGGACCTGCCTGCCTGATGAGCCGCTCTGCGGCCGCTGTCCCATGAAGGCCGTCTGCCATTCATCAAACGTGTAGCCGGCGGCCGGCCGCCGGACCTGCCTCTGTAACCGGAGAGTCACCATGAACCAACTGGTGTTCGGAATCCCAAAGGGCAGCCTGCAGGAGAGCAGCGTTCAGATGCTCCTGAGGGCAGGCTACAGGGTGCAGGCCCGCGGACGCTCCTACTACCCCGCCATCGACGACGATGAGATCCAGGCCCGCCTCATCCGTCCGCAAGACATGTCGCGGTTCGTCGAGAAGGGGACGATCGACGCCGGACTCACGGGCGCGGATTGGGTCGCTGAGAACGAAAGCGATGTCGTCACGGTCGTTGAGTTGGCCTATGCCAAGCAGCAGTTCGTCCCGATCCAGTGGGTCATCGCCGTTGCGGAGGACTCTCCCATCGAGGGCGTCGATGACCTGCAGGGCAAGAGCATCAGCACCGAACTGGTCAACGTCACCGGCAAGTTCCTCCGGGAACGCGGCATCGAGGCTGAGGTCGAGTTCAGCCACGGCGCCACCGAGACGAAGGTGCCTGACCTTGTGGACGCCATCGTGGAACTGACCGAGACGGGTGAAAGCCTGCGCGCCAACCGGCTGCGCGTGATCGGCACAGTGATGGAGAGCACTACCGTGCTGATAGCCTCGCGCGAGGCCTGGGACGACCCCTGGAAGCGCACCAAGATCGAGAACCTGGGCATGCTCCTGCAGGGCGCCGTGGTCGGCCAGAACAAGGTGGGCCTGAAGATGAACGTGCCCAAGGACGGCCTCAAGCAGGTACTCTCCCTCCTGCCGGCGTTGCGGAACCCCACGGTGAACGACCTGGCCGACGAAGCGGGCTACGCAGTCGAGACCGTGCTGGACGAGCCGGTCGCCCGCGACCTGATACCCAAGCTCAAGCGCGCGGGTGCCGAGGGGATCATCGAGTACCCGCTCAACAAGGTGATCCTGTAGCCGTCATCCGGCCAGTCCGTCCGGCGCCTCCAGATGGGCCTTCAGGCTCTGGAAGAACTGCGCGGCCTTAGCGCCATCCGTCGCCCGATGATGCGATCATCCGGCCAGTCCGTCCGGCGCCTCCAGATGGGCCTTCAGGCTCTGGAAGAACTGCGCCGCCTTAGCGCCATCCGTCGCCCGATGATCGGCGCTGACGGTCACCTGCATGACGGGCTCCACCTGGATGCCGCCCTCGTGAGCGACCACCCGCTCCGCAATCCGCCCCACTCCGACGATGCAGCTTTCGGGGGGATTGATGATCGGCAGGAAGGCATCCACGCCATACATGCCGAGGTTGCTCAGAGTCACCGAACCGCCCTCGTACTGCTCGGGGATCAGCTTGCCCGCGCGGGCGGCCTCGGCTAACGAGCGCAGTTCGGCGGAGATGTCCTGCAGGCCCTTGCCGTCGGCGCGCTTGATGACCGGGACGAAGAGCCCATCGTCCACAGCCACAGCCACGCCCACGTTGCAGGCCTCATTCAGCACGACGGCATCGCCGTCGAACCGGCAGTTCACCTTCGGGTTCTCGCGCAGCGCGACGCCGATGGCCTTGACGAGCAGTCCTGTCACTGTCACTTTGCCGGCAGTCTCGCTCGCCCTCTTCAGCATCGCGAGGGCTTCGCGCATCAGCACTTCGCCCACCAGGTAGAAGTGCGGGACGGTCTGCTTCGATGAGGCCATCCGCTGGGCAATCGTCCGCCGCATGGGTGAGAGCGCCACTCGCTGCCCGGACACGCCGGCAGCCGTCCCCCCCACGCCGATCCCGGCCGCCACGGCGCGCTCGACGTCCTCCTTCGTCACGCGCCGGTCCCCCACTTCAGCCGCAACTGCCGGCAGGTCCACGCCCTTGTCGAACGCCAGGCGCTTTGCCGTCGGCGTGAAGGCGATCGAGCCGAGGCGCCGCACGTAGTCGCGCACGTCGCGCTCCACAACGCGTCCATCGGGCCCGGAGCCCGGGAGCACGCCCAACGGGACCTCGAGTTCCTCGGCGATACGCCGTGCCCTGGGCGACGAAGAAGCGCCGGCAGTCGGACGTGCGACGGTTGCGGCCGAAGCGAGGGACGCGCCGGCAGCGGGCCGAGCTTCCGCCTTCCGAGCCGCCGGGACGCCGGCCGGCGCCCCTTCAGTGAGCACATCCAGGTCATCCGGCAGCTCATCGTCCGGCTCGCCGATGACGGCGATCAGTTCGTTCACGGGCACAGTCTGGCCCTCGGCGACCAGCACCTTCTTTAGCACGCCATCGGCAAAAGACTCGACTTCCAGGGTGGCCTTGTCGGTCGTCAATTCGTAGAGTAACTCGCCTTTGCGGACCTGGTCGCCTTCCTGCTTGTGCCATTTCTCGACCGTACCCTCCTCCATCGTCTGGCCAAGCTGAGGCAGGAATACGCGGTGAAGCATCGGGACGCTCCGTCTGAACTAGCAGGAAGGGGCCCTCGCGGGGCAGGCACGGACCATTCTAAAGCCCCCACAGCAGCCTTTCAAAGGACGCCCGCCCGGGCTCATGTCAACTCCTCACCGTCGGCGAATGCGTCACCACGGTGCAGTCTGGCGCTGGCCAGCAGGCCCAAACCGGCGAACGTGCTGCCCAGCGAGGACCCGCCGTAACTCACGAACCGGAGCGTGAGTCCGGTGATCGGCGCCAGGCGCAACGAGATGGCCACGTGCAGCCCGCTCTGCACGGCGAAGAGCGTAACCACGCCCCCCACGAGCAGTCGGCCGAACCGATCGCCCATCTGCACTGCCACCCGACTCATGGCCGCCACCATGACCAACAGGGCGACCACCAGCGCCGCCGCCCCTCGGAAGCCCCACTCCTCCGCGATGACCGGGAAGATGAAATCGGCATACTGCTCGGGGATACGCTCGAGCCTGGTCAGCTCGCCCCGGCCCCAGCCCCGGCCCTTTATGCGGCCCGCCGAGATGGCAGCCATGGCCTGCTGCGCGTTGTAGGCGGCGGCCGAATCCTGTTCGTCAGCACGGCCCAGGAAAGCGTCGACCCGCGCACGCTGGTAGGGCCGCAGCACGCCAGGAGTGAACCATACGCCGGCAGCCAGGGCCAGGCCGGCACAAGTCACGATCACCAGGTTGCGCGTCGGCACGCCCGCCAGGAAGGCCATCGCAAAGAAGAGCGGCAGAATCACCATGGCTGTGCCCAGGTCGGGCTGCAGCATTATCAGCACCATGGGCAGCCCCGTGATGGCCAGCGGCGCCAGCAGGTCACGGAGCCGCTCCCGGCGCCGCCGCAGCCGGAAGTGCTCGGCCAGCGCGATGACGACGAGGTACTTCATGGGCTCTGAGGGCTGCAGATGCACGGGGCCCAGGTCGTACCACCGCAGCGCGGCGTTCAAGCGGACACCCATGGCGAACAGCAATGCCAGCGACAGCAGACCTGCTACGTACAGCGGCCCGGCCAGGAGGGTCAGATGTCGGTAGTCGAACAGCGCTACCGTGGTGAACGCCAGGAGACCGATCGCCGCGAAGACGGCGTGCCGTGCGGCCATCCGGGCCGACCCGGCGCTCCACACAAAGGCGACCCCGATGCCCGTTAGGGCCAGCGCCCCGAGCAGCAAATGCCAGGGCATCCGCCCCATGAACACTCGGCCGATGGCGTTCCTGATCAGCCGCAAGTGTCCGCCTCCGGGTCGAGCACTCCGGCCCCGTCGCCGAGCGAGCACCAGTAGAAGCCTGCATCCCCCGCCATGTCCGGATGCGCCTTCACGTAAGCGTCCAGGGCAGTGCCTGCCACCGTCTGCGCCATCCCGGGCCGGACAAGTGCGATGCAGCACCCACGGAAACCCGCTCCGCTGAAGCGGGCCCCGTAGACGCCGGGACAGTCCCGAAGGACCTCGTAAGCAGTGCACAGGTAGGGGTTCCCGCACTCGTAGTTGTCGATGGAACTCTGGCCGGACTCGGTCACCAGACGGCCGAACTCCGCCATATCCCCCTGCCGCCACAGGCCGACGCCCAGCGCCACGCGCTCTTGCTCACCGAAGAAGTGATCCGCTCGGCGCCTGAGCCGTGCCGGCAGAGCAGCGCGGTGACGAGCGTGCGTCTCAGCCGGAACGTCGCGCAGGAGCACGGGTTCGGGCACGGGCAGGTCGGCCGCCCGCAGCAGGCCCTCGGCGGCAGCGCGACACTCGCCGACGCGCAGGTTATAGTCGGTCTGCGCCAGGGGGGTGCGCAGCCCGCTGAAGAGCACCCCGATGCTGACGCCCTCGCCGGCGCCGCATGGCACCAGCTCGCTCTCGCCGCTCCGGCAGTCCAGATGCGTCAGGTGGTCCGGGCGGCTCAGCAGGATCATGGACTGGTCCAGTATGCCATTGCTGAGCCCGATGTAGTCGTTCTCGATGACACGATCTAGTTCAATGTTCTCGCGCGTCGACAGGACGAGGCCGTTTGCCGCCTCGAGCGCCAATAGGTAAGCGATGCCAACTGCGGCGGACGAACTCAGCCCGCCAACGTCATCGAAGCCGTCCACGACTGCCGTCATGCCCCACCGCAGTCGCCCCTCCAGCGCCAACACAGCCCCCCGCGCATAGTCGCCCCACTCGCCGGCCGCAGGAGTCGCCGGCTCGCGGGTCCCCGCACGCACCGTGCCCGCGAATTGGCGGCTTCGGACCTCGACAATGCCATCCTCACGCGGCGCGAAAGCCAGCATCACCGCCCTGTCGAGGGCGAAGCCGGTTACAGCGCCCATCTGATGGTCCACGTGGGCGCCCAAGGGACAGGCCCTGTAGGGGCTGCGAACGATCCGGACTGAATCGACCGGGACGCCGGCCCAGGCCGAAACCTCGAGCTTGAGGGACTCGGCACGACGGCGATCACCGATGGAGAGGGATTGCTCGAGCATGGTCAACGATCTGCACTGGGCCCGCGGGCACCTGCTGGGACACAGGTTAGTTCTGCGCCTCGGCGCAAGTCAAGCACCGGGGCGCCACGGCCCACAGGCGCTTTGACACGGGCCGTACATACGCTAGAATGATCTTCGCGGGCATCCGGATTCGGTCCGCCCACTGGCACGAGGGAACTGTCATGGCAGATGTCCAGATTGAGTGCCCGAGTTGCGGTGCAACGACCACGCTTGGCGACGTCATCTGTCCGAGTTGCGGCGTGAACTTGAAGAGCGGAGAGGCCTTCGACACGCGCGTCCAGAAGGCCAAGGGGAAGGCTACCCATCCCGAACACTTCTCGGGCCGCATCTACGGCAGCGTCGTCGTTGCGTTCGTGCTGTGCGCCTTCGGCATGTACATGTATCATCGGGCCGTGATCGGGTCGATGCGTGAGGTCCCCGACTACTACAAGTATCCTGTGCAGTTGATGCTGAAGGCGGACGACTTTGTCGCCATGGGTCATACGGCCCAGGCTGGCGGAAACATGCAGCAGGCGCGCGAACACTACGAGACCGCCGGGAAGGGGCTGACCGACTTGATCGCGTGGCTCCAGGCCGAGGCGGATAAGCTGGACCCGGAGAAGGTGACGAAGAGGCGTTACAACTTCAGGACGGAGAAGAAGTTCAACAAGGGGCTCGTCCGCCGCCAACTGAACAACATCCGACTAAAGGCCGAGTACAAGTTGTCCTTGGTGCCCAGCTAACCGGTCGGGGGCTGACGACTCGAGAGGGAGCAAAGCGTGAGCGAGAACATCCTGGAAGTCACCGATGCCAACTTCGAGCAGGAAGTGCTGAAGTCTGACGTCCCCGTCCTGGTCGACATGTGGGCGCCCTGGTGCGGCCCCTGTCGAATGGTGGGGCCCGTGATCGATGAGATCGGGCAGGAGAACGCCGGCAAGGTGAGGACGTGTAAGCTGAACGTCGACGACAACCCGTCGACGGCTGCCACTTACGGCGTGACGTCCATCCCGACGGTTCTGCTCTTCAAGGACGGCGCGGAAGTGCCAAGCCTGCGCATGGTGGGCGTCCAGCCCAAGGATACCTACCAGAGCGCCGTTGACCAGGTACTCGCCGACTGACGCACGGAATAGACCGGGGCAGGTAACGGCGTCGCTCACTGCGGCCGATACCTGCCCCGTTTGATTGCTACTCGTCGTCAGCCCCTTCGTCGTCCGGTTCCTCAACGGGCTCTTCATCCTCTGCCGCCGACACCGTCGGAGCCACCTCCTCGTCCGGGCCGGGCGCTCTTTCCTTCTCGACAAGCTCAAAGAGGACCTGCGCCGCAGCGTCGCCCAGTCGCCTTCCCGTCAGACGGAGCGTGCGCTCGACGCCGCCGATCTCGTAGGTGAGTTCCGGGATCGCGCTGACGGTGGAGCCGACGGGCACGCCGAGCCGGCTGCCGCCAAGATGGATGATGCGGGTGTACCCCCCGGGCCGGTCCGCGTAGCGGACGGCCAGCGATTCGCCTTCCTCGCGCCACGCGCCTTCGCCGAAGAGCTTCTGCACCATTTCCTTGTCCTGCAGGCGCTGCATGGCCAGGCGGTAGTAATGCAGGTACTTGGCCCGGTCCGGTGGGCTCCCGGTGTCCTTGAAAGGCAGGGCCCGGCGGGCCAGCGTGATAAGCCTCTCGACGAATGGACGCACCTCCTTGGCCTTCGGAGGCGTGGTGACCACGCGCTCACGACGCAGGAGTGCGGCGGCCAGGTTGCGGCGCAACGCCACTCGGTGCCCAGAGGATCTGTTGAGCTTACGGCCCTTACTGCGGTGTCTCATTGTCCGCTGTCTATGCGTCTGAAGTAGTGGGTCGGATTCAGTTGCTGATGGTCACGCGTCCTGGGCCGCCAACATGGAAAGCTGCAGGCCGTGCTCGGCCAGCTTCTCGTTCAACTCCAGCAGCGTGACCTTGCCGAAGTTGCGCATGTCGAGCAGCTCCTTCTCGGACTTGCTGAGCAGCTCGCGAACCGTCTTGATGCCGCCGCCCTCCAGGCAATGCGAGGCCCGTGCGCTCAGGTCCAGGGCCGCCACGGGCATGGACAGCTTGGACTCGGGCACGTCCGGCTCGCCCAGGTGCTTGACTTCCGGGATCGGCTCGGGCTCCTCGAGCGGAAGCTGACGTCCCAGCTCCAGATGCTCGACGAAAGGGTTCAGGTGCTTACGGAGGATCTTCGAGGCCTCGGTGAGCGCCATCTCCGGGCTCACGACGCCATTGGTCTCCACCTGAAGGATCAGACGGTCGTAGTTGGTCCGCCGGCCGACGCGAGTGTCTTCAACGCGGTAGCTGACGCGCCTGACGGGCGAGAACAGCGCATCAACAGGGATGACGCCAATCTCGGTCGGCAGGTCCTCGTGCTCCTCTGAGGGCACGTAGCCCCTGCCCTTTCGCACCGTCAACGTGCACACAAAGTGCGCCTTGGCAGTGATGGTGGCGATGCACTGCGAGGGATCGATGATGTCCACGTCGGCATCCTTTTCGATGTCGCCGGCTGTCAGGACGCCCTTCTTGCTCGACTCCAGTCGCAGCTCCTTTTCTCCATCGGGATGGAGGGCGAGCAGAAGCTCCTTGATGTTCAGTATGATCTCAGGAACGTCCTCCAACACGCCCTCGATCGTGCTGAGTTCCTGCTGGACGCCTTCGATCCTGACGGCCACGACCGCAGAGCCCTCGATAGAGGAAAGCAGCACGCGCCGCAGGCTGTTGCCCAGGCTGTGGCCGAAGCCCCGCTCGAACGGCTCAGCCACGAACTCGGCGTATGTTTTCGTACAGGTCTCGGGGTCCATCCGCACCTGCACGGGCAACTCCAGGCCGCGCCATCTCACTCTCATCGCCATGTGATCGTCTCCATGTGCACGCTACAACTCAGGCCAGGAAGGCCACCTTGTCACCGAGAGCAGAACTCAACCACCAAACCGTCCCGGATCTCCACGGTGACGTCCGCTCGCACGGGCAGTCGAACAACTCTGGCCGTCAAGTCGGCGTCATTGACCTCCAGCCAGCCGGGCGACGGATGGCCGCTCTCTTCGCGCCGGCTGCGCACCACGTCCAGCGTGGCGTCGGCCGGCTCAGGCCGGATCACGTCCCCCTCGTTTACCGGGTAGTTGGGCCTGTCCACCCGACGCCCGTTCACCTGAATGTGCCCGTGCGTCACCATCTGGCGCGCCTGGGCCCGAGAGACGGCAAAGCCGCACACCGTCAGCATGTTGTCGAGCCGTCGCTCCAGCAGCGACAGCAGGTTCTCTCCGGTGTTGCCGGAGGTGCGCCGGGCCTTGTCAAAGCACAGACGGAACTGCTTCTCCAGGACGCCGTAGTAGCGCTTGCACTTCTGCTTCTCGCGCAGTCGTATGCCGTAGTCCGTTGGCCTTCCACGCCGCCATCCATGCATGCCCGGGGGCTTGCTCCGGCCTTCAATGGGACACTTCGCAGTGTGGCAGCGTGCGCCTTTGAGGAAGAGCTTCGCACCCTCCCGACGGCACAGCTTGCACTTCGGTCCTGTATGCCTCGCCATGTTGAGCTACCTTCTCCTGATCAGCTGCTGATTCCTGCCCGGGGCAGAGCCGCTTCAGACGCGGCGTCGCTTGCGCGCCCGGCAACCATTGTGCGGCAGCGGGGTCACGTCCTCAATGGACTGGATCCTCAGGCCGGCGGCCTCCATGGCCGTGATAGCGGATTCGCGGCCCGACCCGGGCCCCTTCACCTTAACCTCCACCTCCTGGATGCCCAGGCGCCGGGCCTTCTCAGAAACGCGCTCGCCGGCCCGTTGGGCCGCGAACGGCGTGCTCTTCCGCGCGCCGGCGAACCCACAAGACCCGGCCGTTTCGAAGCACAGCACGTCGCCCTTCAGGTCGGTGATCGTTATGCGCGTGTTGTTGAATGTGGCGCGCACGTGGGCGATCGCTCTGGACCCCACGCGACGCGCTGCCGCCTTGCTCTTGGCCATGAACAGTGTCCTCTGTCTATGTAGCGTCCGCCGGTGTCAGTCATTCGTACTCGGGAATGACGCCGGCGCACAGTTTCTCAATCTTGGGCCGCACCCCGAAGAACTCCTTGAGCGCCAGGTATCCCTCGTCGCGGCGCCGCTTGCTGGGCCTGCGAACCTTACGGGCGCAGATACACAGATTCTTCGGCGTCAGCCGCGGTGATGCTATCTCCTGCATTTCCACGTGATAGCCGGCACTGTGAAGGAACTGCGCCCTGAGCGCATCCGTCAGCAGGTTCGCCAGCCGGTACCTCAGGACCCCATACTCCGTGATGGCCCCGAGCGCATGACCCGACTTGATCTGACCTCGAATCTGGTTCTGGCAGCACGGCACGACCAGGATCAGCGGAACGCCCAACTCGATGCCCTTTGCCACGGCCTCGTCAGTGGCCGTGTCGCAAGCGTGCAGCGCCAGTGCCAGATCAAAGCTGCCGCCACAGTCCGTGTCGCCGTCCGGGGCGAAGTCGCGCGTGCGGCAGGCCACGAACCGGGCCGAGTCGATGCCCAGGTCGCGAGCGATCTGCCCGCACTTCTCCGCCAGGTCGGCGTTGATGTCAATGCCAGTCAGTTCTGTGCCGATGCCATCGAGATCGCGCAGCAACACGCTCAGCACCAGGCCCACGTAGCTCTTGCCGCAAGAAAACTCGACGATGCGCACCGGGTCGCGCCCGGCGAGGTGGTTGCGAACGTACCTGAGTATCACTTCGCAGAAGCCAGCCACCTCGCCCAGCTTCTTGCTCTTGCGGGCGCCCATGGCGCCACCAGGGCCCGCCAACTCAGCGGCCGCGAGGATGTCCTCACGGGCCAGCAGGTGCTTGAGCAGGTTCACTTCTTCCACGCCATCGCCCGCTGCGGCTAGTGGCCCAACTCCTTGACGCCCTTCTTGCCGGCCACGGTCCGCTTCTTGCCCTTGCGGGTACGGGCGTTGGTGCGGGTCCGCTGGCCGCGCACGGGCAGTCCCCTGCGGTGCCGGATGCCCCGGTAGCAGTTGATCTGCCTGAGGCGCGCGACGTTGGCAGCCTCGAGCCGCTTCAACTCTCCCTCGACAATGAAGTTCTTGTCGATGTAAGAGGCGATGCGGCTCAACTCATCTTCGGTCAGGTCATGAGCGCGCTTGCTCGGCTCGATGTCCAGCACCTCGCAGATGCTGGTCGCCGAGGTCAGTCCGACGCCGTAGATGTACGTGAGCGCGATGATGATGCGCTTGTCGTTCGGTATATCGACACCAACGAGACGCGGCATGGTTGCCTTCCTACTCTCGGCTCGTGACTAGCGGTCCCAAAGCGACCGGGGCGTCCTCAGCCCTGGCGCTGCTTGTGTTTCGGATCGCTGCGGCATACTACTCTCACGACGCCCTTGCGCCGTATGATCTTGCAGTTCTCACACATGCGTCGCACTGATGAGCGAACCTTCATCGCGGCTGTCCTCCGGTCGGTCCCGCGTGCAGTAAGAAAACGCCCAGCCAGTGGACGCGTGTCCCTTTAGACGCGCCAGACAATGCGACCCTTCGTCAGGTCGTAGGGCGTCATCTCCAGCGAAACGGTATCGCCGGGCAGAATGCGGATGAACCGCATCCTCATCCGGCCCGAGACGTGCGCAAGGATCACGTGGCCGTCTTCCAACTCGACGCGGTACATCCCGTTCGGCAAGGTCTCAGTCACCTTGCCCTGTAGTCTGATCGGTTCTTCTTTCGGCATCCGCTGTCCAAAACCCGATTATAGCACGTAACTCTGCTCTCTGCAAACGTCTTACGGCAACCGCAACGCCTTACGTGAGCGTCAGTATCACAGGGCCGTCCTTGTCAACGGCGACGGTGTGCTCGAAATGCGCCGAGAGCTTCCGGTCTCTGGTTACGACCGTCCATCCGTCGCCCAGGACCTTCGTCTTACCGGTGCCGATGTTGATCATCGGCTCTATGGCCACCGTGGCGCCGGCCTCCAGCACGGCGTCCCTGCGCAGGAACCCGGGCGTCACGAAGTTCGGCACTTCAGGGGGCTCATGCAGCGCCCGCCCGATGCCGTGGCCGCGATAGTCGGTCACCACGCTGAAACCGTGGCTCCGCGCGACATCCTCAACAGCACGGGCCACCTCGCTGACCAGCACGCCGGCCCGAACGACCGAGACCGCGGCATTAAGTGCTTCTCGCGTCACCTGGACCAGCGTTCGAGCTTCCTCGCCAACTTCGCCGATGGGGACCGTCACCGCGCCGTCACCGTGGTAGCCGTCCCAGATGACCCCGACGTCGATCTTCAGCAGGTCGCCTTCTTTGAGCTGGCGCGGACCGGGAATCCCGTGCACCACCTCCTCGTTCAGACTGGCACAGATGCTCGCCGGGAACCCGCGGTAGCCCTTGAATGAGGCCTGAGCGCCCTTCTGCTCTATGTAATCCTCGGCCGCGCGGTCCAGTTGCGCAGTCGTAATGCCCGGTTCGGCTATGCCTTCCAGGAGCTGCAGCACCTCGGCCACGAACCTGCCGGCCTGGCGCATCTTGGCCAGCTCGGGCGGACTCTTCAGCTCTATCGGCCCCAATCTGGCACCTCACTCTCGGCCGGCCAAGCCCGTCAGGACGGCCTTCGTCGCGGCCGTAACTTCCGCCGGCAACGGTCGCGCGTCCACGCGGGCCAGTAAGTCACGACTCTCATAGAACTCCACCAGCGGCATCGTCTTCTCATGGTAATCGGCCAGCCGCAGCCGGACGATGTCCTCGGAGCTGTCGCTTCGCACCTTCAGCGCCGCACCGCAGTCGTCGCAGACGCCCTCGTTCCGGGGAGGCAGGAACTCGCGATGGTAGTTGCGCCCGCAGCCCGAGCAGACCAACCGGCCGGTCAGGCGTTTGACGGCTTCCTCGTCGTCCAGGTCGAAGTAGATGACGCAGTCCAGCGCCCTTCCCTGCCGCTCGAGCATCGCGGCCAGGTCCCGGGCCTGCTGGAGCGTCCGCGGGTAGCCGTCCAGGATGTAGCCATCCATGGGTCCGACGACCATCTCCTCAACGACGCGGGACGTCAACTCGTCCGGCACCAGGCGCCCGCCGTCCAGGTAGTCCTTGGCGGTGCGACCCAGTTCCGAGTCGCCGGCCACCGCCTGGCGGAAGATGTCGCCGGTGGAGGCATGGCTAAGGCCGAACTCAGCGGCCAGCAAGGCCGCCTGCGTTCCCTTGCCGGCGCCCGGCGCTCCCAGGAAGACGAGTCTCACAGGTCTGCACTCCCTTAGCGGCGATGCTCAGTGGAGAAGGCGGCTCTGGTGCTGGACGGCGCTAGCGCCGCCGGCTCCGGCGACGCCCGCCGGCGCCGGCGCCGAATCCGCTGTAGCGGCGCAGTTCCAGGTGATCGTTGATACGGCGGACGAGGTCCAGTATCACGCCGACAATGATCAGTACGCTGGTGCCGCCGTACATGCTGGCCAGTCCCCCGCCGCCCGCCCCAACGGACGATGCAACCATCATAGGCAGCAGCGCAATGATAACCAGGAAGAAGCTCCCCGCCATCGTCACGCGGTTCATGATGCCCTCCAGGTAGTTGGCCGTGCGGCGACCGGGCCGGATGCCGGGGATGAAGCTGCCGTTGCTCTGCAGGTTCTCGCTCATCTCCTTCGGGTTGAACATGACGGCAGTCCAGAAGTAGCAGAAGAAGAAGATGAGGCTCCCGAACATCATCACGTAGAGGAAGCCCCTCCCTCCCGCCAGAGCGTCCTGGATGAAGACGAAGAAGCCCGACCAGGCCCCGCCTGGCTCGCCCATGCTGGCCAGTGCCTGTGCGATAATGGCCGGGAACATCAGCAGGGACGACGCGAAGATGATCGGCATAACGCCGGCTTGATTGACGCGCAGGGGCAGGTAGTGCTTCTGGCCGCCGTAGACCTTGGGCCCGCGCACGTGCTTCTGCTGCTGCACGGGGATCCGCCGCTCACCGCGTGTGATGTAGATGATACCCACAATGATGCCGACGAACAGCGCCGCCAGTCCGATCACCTTCAGCAGTGCGTTCTGCTGGCTCTCCTCGATGCGGATGCTGGCTGCGAAGCGCTTGATGCTATCGGGCATGCGGCTCAGGATGTTGATCATGATGATGAGCGAGATGCCGTTGCCGATGCCGTGCTCGTCAATCTGCTCGCCGATCCACATGAGGAACATGGTGCCCACCATCAGGATGAAGCCGCTGGTGAACATGAAGCGCATGGCCGCCCACGTGCTCTCCTGAACGATGGCAGGCAGGACCTGGGGCTTCGGCAGCAGGATGGCGCGCACGATCATCGCGCCCTGGAACATGCAGATGAACACGGTGGCCACGCGCGTGTATTGGTTGAGCTTCTTCTGACCGGCTGCGCCTTCCTTGCGGAGCGCTTCCAGGCTGGGGACAACCTGGGCCAGCAAGGTGAAGATGATGGAGGCACTGATGTAGGGCATGATGCCCAGGCCGAAGATGGCGCCCCGGCCGAGCGCGCCTCCGGTGAACATGTCAAGGAGGCCGGATATCCCGCCCGTGGGGCCAAAGGCCTCTAAGGCGTGGACGTTCACGCCCGGCAGGGGGATGAACGCGCCAATGCGGCAGGCGGCCAGCAGGCTCACCGTGATCAGGAGCTTGCGCCGCAGATCCCGGATGCGCCAGACGTTCCCTAGCTGCTCCAGCAGGCTCACCTATGCCTCCTGCTCGTCGGTGGCCTGCGGCTCAGCCTCTTGCGGGGCCTCCTCCTGCGGGGCCTCCTCCTGCGGGGCCTCCGCTTGCGGGGCCTCCTCCTGCGGGGCCTCCTCCTGCGGGGCCTCCTCCTGCGGAGCCGCGGCCTCTTCGGCCTCGCCCGTGACGGCTGCGTCGCTCTGGTCCATTGCTGCGAGACGCGCGGCCGCCTTGTGCCCCATCTTGTTCCGCACAGGCCGTTTCGGGCCCGGGATGAGTTCGATGCTGCCGCCTGCGGCCTCGATCTTTGCCACGGCGCTCTTGCTGAATGCATTGGCGCGAACGGTAAGGGCACGGTCGATCTCGCCGTTGCCCAGCACCTTCAACCCGCCGTTCGGCACCTGCTTGAGCATACCGATCCTGCCCAGCTCCTCAGGCGTAATGACGGAGCCGGCGGGGAACCCGTTCAGCTGCGCGACGTTGACGATGCCGTAATCGGTCTTGAACGGTGCGTTGCTGAAGCCGCCCTTGGGCAGACGACGCCAGAGCGGCACGCCGCCGCCTGTCAGGCCGCGCGAACTCCATCCGCTGCGCGACTTGGCGCCGTTGTGCCCGCGTCCGCTCGTCTTACCGCGACGGCTGCCCGTTCCGCGGCCTATGCGTCTCTTGCGCATCCGCGGGCTGGTGAGTGCCTTGGCTTTGGAAATGTCCATCTTGTCAGTTTCCTATTGGGCTGTGCCCACTCGATACGTGCGGGCGCGAATCACTCGGCAGCCGGCGCCGCTTCGGGTTCCGGCGGGGCTTCAGGCGTCGGAGCTTCAGGCGTCGGGTCCGCCTCAGGCGCGACCGGCTCCACGCGCTCAGGCCTGACCTGCGGGTGGAACAGGCGCACGTCCACGCCGCGCAGCCGCTTCACTTCCTCCAGAGACCGCATGGACGTCAGCGCGTTCATGGTTGCTTTGGCCACGTTGAGGGGGTTCGTATTGCCGAACACCTTGCTCAACACGTTATGGATGCCCGCCACGGACATAAGGGCGCGCACGGTGCCGCCGGCCTTGACGCCGGTGCCGGGGCTGGCGGGACGCAGCAGCACGCGCGCAGCACCGTGCTTGCCCCTCACCTCGTGCGCCACAGTGTCGCCGACCATGGTGATGCGTACCATCTGGCGCTTGGCTTCCTTGCCGGCCTTCTCGATGGCCATGGGCACGCCGGCTGCCTTGCCGTAGCCCAGCCCGAGCTTGCCCTTGCCGTCGCCAAGGGCGACCAGCGCGGCGCACGTGAGGTTCCGGCCGCCTTTGGTCACCTTGGTGTGGAAGAAGATCCCGATGACCTCCTCGATTATGCCGGTATCGTGTCTGTTGCCCTGTCTACTGCGAGCCATGTGGCCTCCGAAGTCCTCTCGATCGTGCCGGGCGCCCTAGAAGGCCACCCCACCGGCCGCCTTCAACTGGGCCCTGGCGGCATCCGCCAAGGCCTTGACGCGGCCGTGATACCTGTAGCCGCCCCGGTCGAAGACCAAAGCGGTGATTCCGTTCTCGACGCACTTGCGCCCGACCAGCTCGCCTACTATCGCGGCCCCCTCGACCGTCCCGCCGGGCACCGATTCCGACGCCAACTCCGGGCTCTGCGAGGAACAGCTCAACAACGTCCTCTGCGCCCAGTCGTCCACGATCTGGGCGTAGATGTGCCTGTGGCTGCGGAAGACGCACAAGCGCGGGCGCTCGGGGGTGCCCTCCAGGCTCTTGCGAACATGGCGGTGGCGGCGCCGCCGCAGGGCGGCTTTCTTCTTGGACTTGTCCATCTCTTATGCGACCTCGTATGTTCTCGCCGCGGGCGGCGTTGCCTAGCGTTCCAGGCCGGCGAAGGCCTTGCCTTCCTTGCGGCGCACGTACTCGTCCACGTACCTGATGCCCTTGCCCTTGTAGGGCTCCGGCGGCCGGACGGCCCTGACGTTGGCGGCGAACTGCCCCACCAACTGCTTATCGACGCCCTTCACCGTGAACCGCGCCGGTCCGGACACGGCGGCAGCGTTCTGCTCGATATCGACAGTGATCCCGTCGGGCACGTCGAACACCACCTCGTGACAGAAACCGATGTTCAGCACCAGCGTCTCGCCGCGCAGGTTTATGTTGTAGCCGGTGCCGTATATCTCAAGCCGTTTCTCAAAGCCCGTCGAGACGCCCTGGACCTTGTTGGCCAACAGGGAGCGGTGCAGCCCATGCAGGGCGCGGGCGGAGCGTGAGTCGTTCTTGCGCGTGACGATCAGCATACGGGCCGCCTCGTCATACGCGACTTCGATCAGTCCGGGCACGTCGTGCTCGAGTTCGCCAAGGCTTCCCTTGATCTTCAGATGGGGACCCTTGAGCGTAATGTCTACTCCGACGGGCACGGGTATGGGCTGTTTGCCGATGCGTGACATCTTGCCTGGTTTCCTCAGTTCTTGCCGGGGCCCTGCAGTTGCCCCGCCTACACGACGGAACAGAGCACTTCGCCGCTGACCTTGCGCCGACGGCACTCGCGATCGCTCAGCACGCCCTGGTTGGTCGAAACGATCCAGATGCCCAGACCGTTGCGCAGGTGCCCGAGTTCGCCCACGGACTTGTAGACCCGCCGGCCGGGCTTCGACACTCTGATGATCTCCTGGATGACCTCCTCGCCCAGAGGACCATACTTCAGGTATATCTTGAGGAGCTTGGCAGGTCCTTCGCCGGCGACCTGATAGTCGCCGATGAAGCCTTCCCGCTTCAGCACCTCCGCGATTCGCACTTTCATCTTCGACGCCGGCATCTCGACAGTCTTGCGTTCGATGCGCAGCGCGTTTCGCACGCGCGTGAGCATGTCGGCTATTGGGTCCGTCATCATGGTGTTGTGCCTCTTCTAGTCGTGCTCGCCGCAGCAGGAGTGTCGCACCCCACATGTGAGCTGAGCCTCGGCCCGCCACGCGGGCCGCCTCGGGCCGCCACGCGGGCCGCCACTACCAACTGGCCTTGGTCACCCCGGGGATCTCGGCCTTGCTGGCCAGGGTCCGGAAGCAGATGCGGCAGATGCGGAACTTGCGCATGTAGCCGCGAGGCCGCCCACAGAGCCGACACCGGTTCCGGTATCGCGTGGAGTACTTAAGCGGTTGTTGCGATCTGACTACCAGTGATTTGCGAGCCATATGTAAGTCGATTCCATGTCCGGTCGGTCTGCAGGTGCCGTGGCGAGCCACGCGGCGCAACGCGCCGCGTTAAGCAACGCGCCAGCGTTGCCGGCTACTGACGGAACGGCATGCCGAGCAGACTCAACAGTTCAAAGGCCTCCTGGTCCGTCCGGGCAGTCGTAACAATGGTGACGTCCAGCCCGTAGAATGTCTTCAGCTTGTCCAGGTCCAGTTCGGGGAAGACTGCAGTCTCGCTCAGGCCCAGGCTGTAGTTCCCGGTGCCGTCGAACGAGTCCGGCGAGATCCCGCGGAAGTCGCGAACGCGCGGCAGCACGGCGGCGATGAGCCGGTCCAGGAACTCGAACATCCTGTCGCCGCGAAGGGTGACCTTGCACCCCAGGGGCACGCCTTGGCGCACGCGGAATCCCGCCACGCTGCGCCGCGCCTTGGTGACGATAGGCAACTGGCCCGATATGACGCGCAGCGTGCTGACAGCGTCCGCCATGGCGTTCTGGTCGGAAACGGCCTCCCCGACGCCGATGTTCAGGACGATCTTCTCCAGACGCGCCACACCCAAGCGGTTCTTGATGGAGAACCGCTCCATCAGGCGCGGGACGACCTGATCGACGTACTGCGTCCTGAGCCGCGGCTCGGGGCTCTCGGTCTCAACGGTCTCGGCAGTATCGCTCATAGTGGACTCGGTCAGACTGCTTTGGGAATCTCGTGTCCGCACTTTGCACAGGTGCGGATCTTTGAGCCGTCGTCCTGAATGACGCGGCGGGCGCGCACCGGTTTGTCGTGCGCTGTGCACTCACGGTTCGGGCAGATGAGCATCACGTTGGAGACAGCGATGGCCGCCTCGACCTGGACGCGGCCGCCGCGCGGATGCTGCTGGCTGCGGCGCATGTGCTTCCAGACCATGTTGATGCCTTCGATGACCACGCGCCCTTTCGGGGGTATGCACCGGAGGATGCGTCCCCGCTGGCCGCGGGAGGCGCCCGTGATGACTTCCACGGTGTCGCCGGTGCGAACGTGCAGTTTGGGCCTCATAGTATTCCTGCCTTCTTCAGACTACTTCAGCCGCCAGGCTGATGATGCGCATGTAGTTCTTGCCGCGCAGCTCGCGCGGGACAGCGCCGAAAATGCGAGTCCCTCTGGGGTTGCCGTCAGGCTGCAACAACACGATGGCGTTGCGGTCAAAGCGGACGCAACTGCCGTCGGGACGCTGAATGGCTGCCCTGGTGCGCACAATGACACCGCGCACCACTTCGCCCCGGGCGACCTCGCTGCCGGGGATGACTTTGATGGCGCTGCCTACGACCACGTCCCCTACGCCAGCGTATATGTGTCGACTGCCGCCCAGCACCTTGAAGCAGCGCACTGCTCGGGCGCCGGTGTTGTCGGCAACGTCCAGGACTGTCTGTTCAGTGATCATCTAACTGATGCTCCGCAGACGCTCGGGCTAGGAAGCTGATTCGGCGCTGGTGGCGGCTGACCGGCTGCCGGCCTCCGCCTGACCCGCGCGGCGCAGAATGCGCGCGACCCGCCAGCGCTTGCGGCGCGAGAGCGGCCTGGTGCCTTCAAGTTCGACCAAGTCCCCTGCACGAGCCATGTCGTGGGGGTTGTGGGCCATGAACGTGTTCTTGCGCCGGATGTACTTGCCGTAGCGCCGGTCGCGGACCAGACGTTCCACGGTCACGGTGACCGTCTGGTCCATCTTATCGCTCTTGACGATCCCGCGCGTTCTTCTTCTCTTTTTCGTCGGCTCTTCAGTCATCTCGTAGTCTCACCGGTAACGGCGGCCTGCAGAGGCGCCCTCTAGGGGCTCACGCATCGGTCGGCGCCTGTTGCTGGAGTTCCATTTCGCGCAGGACGGTGCGCATACGGGCGATGTCGCGCTTGAGCCGCCGTCGTCGGCTGCTGTCGGGGCTCTCCTCGGCCTGCCACTGGAAGCGCAGGTCAAACAATTCGCGCCTGAGCTGCTGCACCTCTCGGCGCAGGTCTTCCGGGTCTCTGCCTCTCAGTTCTGCCGCCCTCATACGTGCGCCCTCCGGTAGGCGAATCGCGTCCTGATGGGCAGCTTATGGGCCACGCGCGCGAACGCGGCGATGGCCAGGTCCTCGGGCACGCCGCCCAGCTCGTAGAGGATGGTGCCGGGCTTGACAGCGGCCACCCAGTGGGCGGGCTCGCCCTTCCCCTTGCCCATGCGCGTCTCGGCCGGAGTGGCTGTTACGCTCCTGTGAGGGAAGATGCGCACGATCAGCTTCCCCTCGCGACGCAGGAAGTGCATCACGGCCAGCCGGCCGGCTTCGATCTGCTCGGCCGTGATCCGACCGCACTGCAGCGCCTGCAGCCCGAACTCGCCGAAGGCCACGTAGTTGCCGCGGGTGGCCTTCCCTCTCACCTTGCCGCGCTGGAACTTGCGGTGCTTGACCCTCTTAGGCATCAGGGCCATCGTCGGCCTCCTTTACGTCGCTAATCCTCTCGCCCGGGGCCAACAAGCCGCGGTTGATCCATACCTTGATGCCGATGCGCCCGTACTTGGTCTTCGCTTCGGTGAAGCCGTAGTCAATCTTCGCTCTGAATGTCTGCAGGGGGAAGCTCCCCTCGATGACCTTCTCCCGACGGGCCATCTCCGAGCCGCCCAGGCGGCCGGCCATCTGGATCTGCAGTCCGAACGCACCTGCCGACATGGTCATCTCAGCCGCCCTGCGAATGGCGCGCCTGAACGAAGTGCGCCGCTCAATCTGCTGCGCGACGTCCTCCGCCACGAGCTGTGCGTCCAGCAGGGGCTGATCCACCTCCTCCACGCCCACCTCTACGGTGGCGCCCGTCAGGTGCTCCAGGCCGTTCTTCAGCCGCTCGACCTCCACCCCCCGCCGCCCGATCACCAGACCGGGACGCGCGCAGTGAATGGCGACGTGGACGCGGCCTCGAACGCGACGGATCACCGACTTCGAGATGCCGGCGTAGTAGTAGTTCGTCTTGATGTAGTCGCGGATATGGAAGTCCTGGACCAGGTACTCACCGAACATCTTCTTATTGGCGAACCAGTGGGAACGCCAGTCCTCAGTGATGCCCAGCCGCAGGGCCGTCGGTCTGACTTTCTGCCCCATCAGCTCTCCTTACTGACTTGTGTCAGTCTCTACTGATTGGTATCAGTCGTTTGCACACGCTGACCGTCGTCCACGACGACGTTGATATGGCATGAACGGCTGCGGATCATGGTGGCCCGGCCTCTGGCGCGTGGCTGCCATTTGCGGCGCAACGGGCCCTTATCGGGGCCTTCATCCACCCACGCCCGCGAGACCCGCAGCGACTCCATGTCGGCCTCCAGGCTCTGGTCGGCATTGGCCATCGCAGAGCGCAGCACCTTGTCGGTCAGGTACGCGGCCCGCCGCGGGGTCGCCCTCAGGATCTGCAGCGCTTCGTTGACGTGCCGACCACGGATCAGGTCGACCACCAACCGGGCCTTCTGGGCCGGGATCGGTGCGTATCTATGCCTGGCAACGAACTCCATTGCTACCTCTCACATCCTCGTGGGCTCAGCGCCGCCGTCCGCCGTGGCCGCGGAACATGCGCGTGGGCGCAAACTCGCCCAGCTTGTGGCCGACCATGTCTTCAGTGACGAAGGCCTTCTCGAAAGTGCGCCCGTTGTGCACCATGAACGTGTGCCCGACGAAGTCCGGAATGATGGTGCACGCACGCGCCCAAGTCTTGATGGGGCTCCGGTCGCCCGAATCCTTCTGCCGCATGATCTTGCGCAGAAGCTTCTCGTCGACGAAGGGGCCCTTCTTCAGTGATCTGCTCACAGGCTCTTATCTCCTCCGCTTCCGGCCTCGCACGATGAGGCGGTCGCTGTACTTGCGTTTCCTGCGCGTCTTGCCGCCCTTCGACAGTTTGCCGGTGGGGCTGCACGGATGGCGTCCGCCGGCCCGCCTCCCCTCGCCGCCGCCCATCGGATGGCTGACGGGGTTCTGCGCGGTGCCTCGCACGTGGGGCCGACGGCCAAGCCAGCGCTTGCGGCCCGCCTTGCCGAGCTTGACGTTCTGGTGTTCGATGTTGCTGACGCGGCCTATCGTGCCCCGACACACGCCCAGCACCTTGCGGATCTCGCCGCTGGGCAGCACCAGGTGCACGAACCGTCCCTCGCGGGCGCTCACCTGCGCGCCCACACCGGCGCTGCGCACGATCTGGCCGCCCTTGCCGGGCTGAAGCTCTACGTTGTGGACTATCAGGCCCAGGGGCACGCGGCCCAGGGGCATGCAGTTGCCGGTCTTGGGCTCCACGTTCTCGCCGCTCTCCAACACGGTGCCCACCTGCAGCTCGTCCGGGGCCAGGATGTAGCGCTTCTCGCCGTCCTCATACTCCAGCAGGGCGATGCGGCCGCTGCGGTTCGGGTCGTATTCGATGCCAATGACACGGGCGCTGACCCCGTCCTTGTTGCGCTTCCAGTCGATGATGCGGTAGCGCCTCTTATGGCCGCCGCCACGGAAGCGTGCCGTGGTGCGACCGTAGTTGTTGCGCCCGCCGGTCTTCTTCAGGGGGCGCAACAGCGACTTCTCAGGCTTCTTCTTGGTGATCATGGAGAAGTCGGCCGTCGTCATCCCGCGCCGGCCGGGAGTCGTCGGTTTGTATAGTCTGACAGGCACGGCTCTGTCTCCTCACCTTCTGCGCCTCTTGCGAGGCCTGCGCCTAGTAGCCTATGTCGATGCTGTCGCCATCGCGGAGCTTGACGATCGCCTTCTTCCAGGCCCGCGTGAATCCGTAGCTGTAGCGAACGCGGCGCCGCTTGCCGCGCACCCTCATGGTGCGCACGTCCACGACGCTGCAGTCCGGAAAGAGCTCCTCAATGGCGTGACGGACCTGGCTCTTGGTGGCGCTGGGCACCACCTGGAAGTGATACGTGTTCGCCGCGCGAATGTCGTCGACGCTCTTCTCGGTGTGCAGGGGCCTGACGATCACGTTGTGGCTATCCATTCTGGCCGGCCTCCACAGTCGCAGGCTCTTCAGGACGGTCCGCCGACGCGCAGGCGCCCTTGAGGAAGCCCTCCAGGGCCTCCAAAACAAAGATGATCCGGTTAGGCCGGATCATCTGGTAGACGTTCAGGTCGGTGTAGGGCAGCATGTCGGCGCCCGGGATGTTTCGCGTGCACCTCCACAGGTCGGCATCATGGCCCACTGTTACGATCAGGAAACTGCGCGCCACGCCCAGGTTCTCGAGCACGGTGGCCATTGCCTTGGTCTTCAGGGCCGGCAACTCCAGACCGTCAACGGCCATCACCTCGCCGTCGAGCACCTTGGCCAGGAAGGCCGACCGCAACGCCTTACGCCGGGCCGCCTTGTTCATCTTCTGTCGGTAGTCGCGCGGCTGCGGACCGTGGGCAACGCCGCCGCCCGGCCACAGGGGCGTCGTTCGGCTGCCGTGCCGTGCGCGCCCGGTGTGCTTCTGTGCCCATGGCTTGCGGCCCGTGCCGTGGACGGTCGAGCGCGTCTTCACCTTGGTGGTGCCGACACGCTGGTTGGCCTCGAACATGATGATGGCCTGACGTACCAGGTCCATGTTCGGCGTACCGCCCAGGGCTTCCTGGTCGACTGCCACCTTGCCGACTTCTTGCCCTGCGATGTTGTAAACCGCTATTTCCATGGCACTTATGGTCCGAGTGGAGTCTACGTTTCTGACGGGGCCGACGACTTGGCCCGGTCCGACTTGCGCACGAGCACGTAGCCCCCCTTGCTGCCGGCCACGGCCCCCCTAACCAGCAACAGGTCCTGCTCTGGCAGGATCTGCACTACCTTCAGGTTGCGAACGGTCACCTTGGCGGCGCCCATGTGGCCGGGCATCTTCTTGCCCTTCACCACGCGGCTGGGCGACGCGCTGGCGCCGATCGAGCCGGTGCTGCGGCCAAAGCGCCCGCCGTGCGATTTCGGGGAGCCCTTGAATCCGTAGCGGCGCACCACGCCGGCAGTCCCGCGGCCCTTGCTCACGCCGCTGATGTCAACGTGTGAGACGCCGTCAAAGATGCCCACCGTGATCTCCTGGCCGGGCTCGGGCATCTCGTCGCCATCCGGCTCCACGTCTTTGAGCATGCGCTTCGGGGTGGTGCCGGCCTTCTCGAAGTGGCCCATGAGGGGATTGGGGGTGTTCTTGCGCTTACGCTCCTCAAAGCCGATCTGCACGGCGGCCACCTTGTCGGTCTCTTCGGTCTTGATCTGGGCGACCGTGCAGGGGCCCACGCGCAGGACCGTCACCGGTACGCGGTTCCCGTCACCATCGAACACCTGGGTCATGCCCAGTTTCCTGCCCAGTAGCGCCTTGACCATCTCTATCCAGTCCTCTTCAGCGAGGTTGCATCCACACAAACGGGTTGCCGCAAAACTCCACCGTCGGACCCGACTTACAGGATCGGGAGCGCGACCGGCCGGACGCGCCATCGGAGCACTGCTCCCCCGCCAATGACAGGCAGGAGAAGGCCCTCCATCCGGAGGAAGGCTCCCCTAACATGAGGAGCACCCAGAGGACGCATTGAAGCATACGTCCCGCATGATGTGGTTCGAGAATGCTGCCCATCGGCGGCCCCGACTCAACGCCAAGCGTTGAGCCCTCAGGGCAACACAGAGGAGCATCAGTGACGCAAACAGCGTCGCCGGCGACGCAAGCAGCGTCGCCGGCATCGCGCCGAGCATCCAGGATGACCCGAGCAAGCGCGTCCTTGCCAACGGGGCACTCTGGCGGCGCCTCCTCAGCCGACGATCAGACCTTGATCTTGATCTCCACGCCGGCGGGCACCTTGAGGTTATTCAAGGCGTCTACCGTGTGAGCCGTCGGTTCCATTATGTCAATCAGTCGCTTGTGCGTTCGGATCTCGAACTGCTCGCGCGACGTCTTATTCACGTGTGGCGACCGCAGCACCGTGTAGCGCTCAATGCGGGTGGGCAGCAGGACTGGCCCGCTCACCCTCGCGCCCGTCCGCGTCGCCGTGTCAACGATCTGCTTTGCGGACCGGTCGAGAACGCGGTGGTCGTAAGCTTCCATCCTGATCCTGATGCGCTGGTCAGCCACCAAGCAACTCCCATACTCAGGTCACGAAGCACGCGCACCCGGCGTGCCAATCGACACGACGTCTGCCGACAACACAGAAGTCTGATTCTACCAAAAGCCCCCGAGAAGTCAAGTGCAATCGAAACTCGCCGTTTCTTTTTGCGCGCGACTTGCTCGCCCGCCCCTGCCCACCCGCGTTGCAATGCCCTCCCCCCTGCCATAGAATAGGCGACCCCTGCCGTTCCGGCCAGACTCTCGGAGCCCGGCGCTCATGCGCATCGCCCTCGCCCAGATCAACACTACCATCGGCGACGTGGAAGGCAACGGCCGGGCCGCCATCGACGCCATCCGGCGGGCATCCGCCCAGGGCGCCGAAATCGTGGTCCTCCCGGAGCTCGCCTTGAGTGGCTATCCCCCGCAGGACCTGGTGGAGCGCCACAAGATTACCAGCCTCGGAATCTCTCCCACGCTGGTGCGCGCGTTGATTCCGCATGGTGAAGAGCC
>SDBT01002298.1_pt1 | contig 33949 bp, 58 predicted proteins | sample 2277101 | NCBI WGS metagenome assembly SDBT01 (sample SAMN10404973, study PRJNA504765) | marine sediment metagenome | isolation source: marine sediment core GS10_PC15, 103 cmbsf | place: Arctic Ocean: Southern Knipovich Ridge | collected 2010
CAACCTCCCCCTCGATGAACGCGCTGTCCCGAACGCTATTGAGGCTAGCGATGTCCGGTCCCTGGTCCGATTCCCCATAGAGGGTATAAGCCAAGACGCGGGCGGGAATCGTGTTGACAGTCACCCCCACGCGGCGCGGCTTGGTGGCGCGCTGCTCATTGAAGAAGTCCGTCGATGCGATGCGGGTCTCGAAGAGGGCGTCCAAGGAGTCCCGGTCGATCGCGTCGGCCTCGATGATCTTCTGGAACTGGGTTTCCAGGATGCCAGAGGTCTCGTCGATGTCCTCAACCGTGGGGAGATCCAGCTCCGCGGTCGAGACGTAAGCCTGGGCGAGAGCCTGGGCCTGCATCTGAGAGTTGAGCCGATCTCGGTTCTTCTGTCGCTCCTGCTTGCCGGCCGTGTCCACCGAGAAGCGGATGTCCAGGTCCCCGAAGTCGAAGAGTTCCTTCATCGCGTCGAAGATCGCGGGCGGGGTCTGGAGTAGACCGTTCAACGAGAGGATCGCCGAGCGCAACTTGTCGGCCAGCTCAGTGGGCACGGTGACAAGGCGGGTCATGTCCGCAGCTAGCTGCGAGATGTCCCTGGAGAACTCGTCTACGACGCTCGCGTCTTGGACGAACTTGTCCGCGGTGTCGCTGATATCGTTCGCAAAGTCTCGGCCCTTCTGCACCGCGTCGGCGAAGTTCCCCGCGAAGGACTCGGTGACCTCGAAGTCGGCGGCCATCGCAGCCTCTAGGGCTGCGGCTTCTGCGTCGAACTTGTTGGTGATCGTCCCGAGGACAGCCGCCAGCGCGAAGGGCTGTCCCACCACCGAGTTGCTGATCTCGAAGCTCATCGTGAGGGTCGCGGTGCCGACGCTCGACGGGGCCTCCGAGATTGTGAAGGTCTTGCAGACCACGTTCTCGATCGGACCGTAGAACGGATGGATGAGCTGCCCGGGGCCCGGCGACTGGAGCGCGTCCAGGAGCGCGTCGCGCATCTGCTTGTAGCTTTGGGCCCGCTCGGGACCTCCCACCACCAGCGGCGGGCCGCCGTTCGCGGCGACGACTCCGGTCAGGGAGAAGACCGGCTGGATCAAGCCCAGGTCTTCGATGATCCGGAAGTCCGAGTTGACGAGGTCCTTCGTAGCTGTCTTCCGACCGCCCGCGATGGAAGATCGGGTCAGGAAAAACTTCGCGTTCTTGTAGCTAGCTGAGAACAGTTCGTCGAGGATCGGCATCAGGCTGCGTCGAACTCTTGCTTGAGGTTGATCCCGGTCTTCAGTACGAAGTCCTTGAGCTGCCCGGTAGACGAAGACTGGATCCCCGAGACCGTGCTAGCGGGGTCGTTGAATTGGACCTTCACATCGAGCGCGGCCTTCCCGCCGCCAGCCGCTTCCTTCAGTCCCGCGTTGTTGGCCGACGTATCTCCTAGCAGCCCGGACTTCGCAGCGAGGATGCCACTGACCCCTCCCTTGGCGAAGAACCCAACGACGGGGGCGATAGCTTGCGCGGCCGCTATTGCAGCCCCAGCAAGGTCGATCATCAGCTGGACGATGGGCTTCATCTCATCGGCGAACTTCTTGATGTCGTCCACAGTGATGGAGTCGAAGAACTTCTCCATGTTGGTGATGACTTCCTCGAAGACGGGGGCCAACCTTTCGAAGGCGCGGATCACGGCGTTTCCTATCGTTGCACCCAAACCCTTGAGCCGGGAGGAGAACCCACTCATGCGAATCTTCGCTTGCTCTGTCGCGATGTTCGTCCCCGTCATCTCTTCGGTGAGTCGTTTCAGGTCCCCAGCGGAGCGTGTGAGGATCTGTCCGGTCTGAAGGTTCTCTCTACCGAATAGCTTGATCTGCTGCTGTTCTGTGAGCTGCATCTCCTTCAAATTGAATAGGGCCTGTTCCATCCCGACGATGGACGGGGTGATCTTGCGGATGCCTGACGCCGCGAGCCCGAGGAGCGCTCCCTTGAGTTGAGTCCCGGCCTTGGTTCCCTTGATGCCGCCCAGGGCGATGAGCTGGATCGCGGCGTTGGTCGTTTCGAGGCTGATCCCGGCCTCGTTCGCGATGCCGCCAACCTCCCGGAGGGCTCGGCCAGTCTCGGGGATCAGCGAAGAGCCCAACTTCGCGCCAGCCGCGAGGACGTTGACGAGTCGCCCCGCCTCTCCGGCTTCGAGGCCAAACTGGTTCAGTGTTTCGCCGACCGTCTCCGAGGCGGTGGCAAGATCGAGGCCAGACGCGTTGGCGAGGAGGAGAACTTGTTCCGTCGTTGCTGCGAGAAGCTCGGTGTTCTTCAGGAGTTCCGGCTTGGCGGACGCCACCAACTGGAACGCCTCCGCGGTCTCCGCGGCAGAGAACCGGGCGGCCTTCCCCATGGAGAGCGCCGACTCCTTCAGAAATTCCAGCTCGTCGCCCGCCGCTCCAGTGATCGCCTGGAGGTCCAGCATTGCGGTCTCGAAGCCGACCCCAAGCGTGAAGAACTTCACGGCCCCGGCCACCCCTGCGAACGCCGCGAGCAGCGGGGCCATGCTGGACTTGAGACCGAGGGCGGCCTTCTTCATGAGCCCGAAGGCCCCCGCCACCCCTCGCCCGGCTATCTTGGCCGTCCTATTGAGGGCGCGCATCCCCAAGCGGATCGAGCGGGTCTCCCGTGCGACCTTCTTCGCCTTGGCGATGTAGTCTCCGACGAGGGAGAAGGTGTAGGAGACTCGGTTCGGCATCAGGACCCTTGCAGCTTGATGATCCGGCTTGCCAGCTCCCCAAGCTTCAACAACTCCGGGATGGGCATGTCCATTAGCTCACTGTAGCTCACGGCCCCCTTGAACGTGAGCATGATCCTGGCGATCTGTTCTAGAAGGTCTTCTTCGCTGCTTGCGCCAAAGCTGACGCTAGGGTGAAATTTACGAGGTATTCACCCAGCATTCTCTCGAAGTCGTCCTGAGACATCGACTCGATCAGCCTCATCGTGAGCTTCGTCTCGCCTTCGACTTGGGCCACACCGCTAGAGAAAAGCTTCGCGGCGACCTCCATGACGTTGGCAAGGTCAACGTCTTTCGCCATCGCCATGATCGTGATGATGCCGATCGCGCTGGGCTTCTGATCGGTACCCTCGCCAGTGGCGGACTTCTCCTCGTCGTCCCCCTGCTCGGCCGCCGCCCGGAAGAATGCCTGCTTCAGCGCGGCGCACTCCCTCCGGTTCCGGGTGGTGGGCGGACGAAGCTCTATCCACAGTGCGCTCTCCTGGTCACCGGACTTTGTGGCGTAGGAGAGCGGATCGGTCAGGGTGAAGCGGTGGTTCTTGTCGTCGATCTCGGACATCGTGGGGTGTCCTCCTTGTGAGCGTTTAGATCGGGCTGTTGGCCATGAACTCGATCTCGATGTCGGCCTCTGTGCCGAGCGGGACCTTGTAGTTCGCGGTCAGGGCCGCCTGGGTGAAGGTCCTCGCAAGATCGCCGTCGTCCGTGGACCCGGCGAGGCCCACCACGTTGCGGTTCTTGTTGACCTTCCAGGACAGCGCAAGCGCGATGTTCTCCGTGGTCGAAGGGATCGAGAACTTGACTCCCCCCACGTTGGTCTCCAGGTCCTCGGCGTAGACCTGTTCGGTCTTGCCTTCGCCGATCGAAACGACGCGGACCCTCTGCTCGCCCTTGCCCTCGTCGAACTCGCAGGAGTTGGGGACGATGCCGACGGCCTCGTTGTTGACGATGATCGCCGCGTTGGTGACCTGGATTGACATTTCGTTACTCCCTAGAGCGTGAAGGTGACCTTCATCGTCATGACGATCTTGCGAAGCTGGGTGACGATTGGGGTCAGGTCGGTGACCGTGACCGTCCCGGTCGAGAGGTCAAGGGACACGGTGAGGTTCGCCTTGTAGAAGGCCACCGCGGTGTCACCCGACTGGGTCAGGACGAAGTCGTCCCCGCCCGTGTCTTGGAACAACTGCTCGAAGAACTGCCGGATCACGGCCTTGTTCGCCATGTCCCGGTTGCGAGCCACGCCGCCCTCGGTCAGGCGGGACTGGCCGAAGCGGGCCTTCGCGTTGTTGAAGCGGTACTCCCGGATGTTGACCTGGGTGTCCACGTAGTTGAGGAACTCCCAGGTGGGGTCAGGGTTGGAGGCGGAGTCGGTCTTGTAGGTGGTATAGACCTCGCCCACCAGGCCCGAGGTCCCGCCCGAGTTGACGCCGAAGACCGTCCCGCCCGCGTCCGCGATCGTGCCGATCTCGGTCGCCGTCCAGCCGCGGCCCTGCTTGATGAGGGGGAGCTGCGCTACCGGCGTGTTGAAGTAGGGGAGCGAGGCGGTGGCGATCCCGCCGATCTGGTCCTTGCTCGCCGAGGTGGTCACGAAGGAGGCGATGTTCTCGTCCGTGGTGAAGCGGAGCGCGCGGATGGCGAGGAAGTAGGCCGTCTTGACGTGGCCGAACTCCAGCTGCGCCGGGCCGAGGTAGCTCTCCTTGGCGGCCGTGCCGCTCGCCTCCGTCTCCAGCTGGTCGACGAGGTACACGATGCTCTGGTCGTTGAGGACGTCGAGCACCCCCGTGCTGCCGTCGGTGATGTTGGCCAGCGTGTCCACCGCGGACACGAACCCGACGCCGTCCAGGATCGCGTTCGTCGCGTTGAAGCGTGGCCCGAGGAGCGCGGCCAGCTCGGTCGTCGCCCGATACGGCCAGTTGATCCCTTGGTATCGCTCGGTGACCACGGAGGTGAGGACTGCCGTGAGGGTTGGGTCGGTCGCGCCCGGTGTGGTCTCGGTGACGTCTGCTGACAGGGTGAGCCCGGCCGTTTCGATGATGACCTCGAACCCGTCGTCGTTCGCGACGGTGCCATCGTTGTCGGCGGTGAAGCCCAACACTCCAACCGTCTCATCCGCCGCGGTGTAGGGGCAGTCCAGGTCAGCGTTCACCGCGGTGGCGATGAGCGCCGGGACAGCCGACGCGGCCGTGGAGGAGGGGATCGCGACGATGAATTCGTGGTTCTCCTGGGAGCCCACCCGGACGGTGATCGTCCCGGCCGCGGTGGATGTCCCCGTGAAGGTGCAGTTGACAAGGCGTGCCGTTCCCGCCGCGTCGACCAGGCCGATGGCGTCGACGCGCGTCAACTTGTTGATCTTGCGAAAGGCTCGGATGTCTCCGGCGAGCTGGGAGTTCACACCAAAGAGCGCGTCCTCTTCGTTCTCGTTCCCGATGTTGATGGTGAGAGCGCCGTCGGCGGCGCTTGCCGCGGCAACCTGCTGGCCCACGAAGAGAACCTTCTGGGCGGTGTTCTCGACCGCGACGTTGGCGTTGGCGATGATCGCCGTGATTTCCGGCTGGCTGATCTTGGTCATGACGACTCGTGCTCCTCATCCCAGGCTTCCGCCTCGGGCTCCGGTTCTACAGTTCCGTGGTGGACCACTACTTTGCAGCATTGGTCCCGCTTCGCGTCCCGGAGACGACGATACCAGAACGGGTCGAGGACGTTTCCCCGGTCGTCGACCGGGACTTCCACCTCTTCCCCAGGGCGATACCCGGCGACTCGGTTGGCCCTGATCGTGATCGTGTCACTCATGGTTGGCCTCCACTATAGCGGACTGTCGTCCAGATCCAGGGTCGCCGTCAGGGAGGGCCGGTCTGGGGTTTGGGTCTCCCCAGGAAGGTCCGCGGTCATCGTGAAGTTCAGGTTCCGGAGGGCCACGTCCAGGTCAGGCCCAACGGTGTCCTGTTCGTAGATACTGGACGTCTGCTGGAAGGAGTAGGCGTGGACATAGACGGCGGTATTCGTGGAGAAGGTCCCGTGGCCTACGAACTGGACGCGTCCCTGGTTCACGCTCAGACTAGAATCGAATTGTGACGAGAGAACGGACTGACAAATTGGGAGGAAAAGGTCCTCCGCTTCGTCCCGCGAGTCCGCGTCTCCAAGGTCCGCCTCGGCTGGAATGAAGACGTACACCGTGAAGCCTTCGATGATCTGCTGGCGGAAGTTGTCGGGCTCATCGAGGTTCCCGACGTTGTCCGCCCGGGTGTCCCGGCTCTTCGACGCGTCGACCGTGTCCAGCCCCACGAATAGCCAATACTCGTTTATCTTCTGCTCGGTGTAGGCGTCGGTCATTCGCGCCGGGTTCACACCCGCCGAGATGCGCGGCTTGCCCCGGATCGAGATTGTCCCAATGGGGTCGAGCATGGTCGTGGCCGCGTTGGCTATCGTGAAGGTCGTCGTCGTCGGGACTGTCTCCACCTTGTAGGTGTCGTTGTACTTCCGGAGTGCGCCTTCCGCGTTCTCCAGGACCGGTGACCCGGTCGCCGTGGTGGCTCCGGAGTCCGGCATCTCGAAGCGGATCGTCCGACGGTTGTCGACGTTCGTCAAGGGAAACGTCCCGTTAAACTCCGCCTCCGTTGCGCCGCTGATCGTGATCGTCGGGGCGATCGCGTTCGTCAGGTCGTGGTCGGCGTCGGTGACGAGCGTCGCGATGGACGGCGTGGTCCCCGCCACCCGAGTGAGAGACGAGATCGTGATCTGGGTCGTCGCGCCCGCAATCGCGACAGCGTTTCCCACTACGAACCCGTGAGCCGTCGGAGTGGTGACCGTGACCACGGACCCCGCCCGCACAACACTGGTCGCCACGAAGTTGTCGGTGAAGAAACTCGTCTTCTGGGGCAGCAAGGCTGCCATCTGGGTAACGATGTCTGCGTTCTTCAATCGTCGAACTCCTGGCTCATCGCATCGGTGAAGCGCATCACGAAATGCGCCTGGGCGAAGTTGATCGCGTTCTCCAGGCTGGGACGGGGCTCCATCTTGCTGGTTCCGAACTCCACGAACTCGTCATAGACGGGGCTGTTCCCGGTAATGCCGTATCCGAAGGTCAGCTCGATGCTCCCGTGGACGTTCCATCCGATAGACTTGCGTAGCTCCCCCGTGCGGTTGGCGTGGGTCTCCCCGGGTGCCGACGCGCGGTGCCGGCGGCGGCGCCCCGCCTTGTCGCGGCGGATGTAGAGACGGCCGCTTTTCGGCTTCCGGAGGATCTCTGCGCTGGCTCTGTCAGCCATGTCACGAGCCAACCCGAACCACGCGTGGCGAACCGCGCGCTCGGTTCCGGTGACAGCGTCCTCCAGCCCCCGGAAGATGCGCTCGTTCCCGTGGCCGTTCTTGATTTTGATTGTACCGGGCATCGCTACGCCTTCGAGGCTTCCTGGGTGCCGCGCGCCCTACAGAGGAGGACCATGTACTCGTTGCGCTCTTCGTAGTCCTGGACATCGATCACGTCTAGCCGGGTTCCGTCTGTGAACTGAACCCACGTCTGGGCGTCGATGGTCGTATCGTAGCGGATGGTGATCTCGTGGGAGAGAGCGATGTCCGTGTCGACACCGTTGAAGATGTTCCGACCGTTGATGGTTCGGACCATAGACCACACTACCTTCGGGGCGGGGAAGTCCTCTCCAAAGTCCGTCTGTCCGAAGATGGGCTCCGTGATCTCCCGGTTAGACAGAGTGACCCTCGTCCGAAGATCCCCGAGACAGATCTTTCGGTGGTTCCTGCGAAGCGTGGACCGGCTCATGGCTTACTTCGTGATGTCCTGGATGATGTCGTATGGGCCGACTATGATCGTTCGGATCTTGGCCCCCGCGTCAGTCTGCTGAATGTCGTAGAAGTATTCCTGAGGCGTGACGTCCGACTCAACGGCGGTCGGGGCGAACTCGACCTTGCCATTCGTCGCGTCCGTGATGGTCCCGGTTAGCTGGAAGATGTTGTTCGCGGAGGTCAGCGGAAGCTCCTCAGGATCCACGGTGAGGAGGAAGGAGAAGCCCGTGATGTCGATCACGGGCCCGGCAGTCCCGTCGGGCAGGTCAGGTTCCCTGATCGTGAACTCGTCCGCGAACGAGTCTCCCCGCCTACGTTTCAGCTCGATGAAGTCCGGCTCAGCTACGGCAGCCATTTAGCAGTCTCCAGTCTCTTCTTCCACATCGTTGCCTCTCCCTACCCTGACAACTATACCGCGGCCGACGCTGACGTCCTGACCCGCGGCGACCACAGCCGGGATCCCGGTGCCGACGGTGACGAACTGGCCCGAGGCCACCACGGCATTCTGGCCTGACGCCACGATCACGACGTGGGGGACGACCGGGATGATCCCAACCGGGGACCAGTCCTCGTTGTCCAGGAAGAAGGACGTTACGACTACGCCGGGCATGGGAGCCTCCTATCTCACGAAGGGGACCATGCCACCGCGCATGATGACGTCCTGCAGTGCGCCGCCCGACAGCTTGTCAAGTCGAATGGCCCAGAAGTAGATCGCCGCGCCGTCTGTCGCGTTGACGATCAGGTTCGAGGCGGAGTTCCCGACGAGGTCGAAGAGGTCCAGTTCCAAGTACTGGCCCGCGGTCAGAGTGACGGGGGCGCAATAGCTGTAGCCCGCGACGAACTGGTCATCCGTGCCGGAGGACGCCCGACTGTACTCGCTCGCGATCGCGTACTGAAGCTGCGTGCCGCTTCGCCTGAGCTGAGATCCCGGAACCTTGCGAGTGCTGCCGGATGTAGCCGACCTGTCGCACTGCACGTTGAAACCCGCGAGGACCGTGATGTTACCCGCCTCGTTGATGATCCTCTCGGGGTCGGTTCCGTTGTGCGAGAAGGACGGATCCACCAGGATCTCATCGGCGGTCGGAAACGCGACCTGCTGGACCGTGCCGGTGATGCTTGAAACGTCCGCGTCGGTCTTGGCGAGCAGGACCATGTCCGCGGGGGTCAGGTCGTAGAAGTTGATCGAGCAGTCGATCATGTCGATCTCTACCGTCGACTCCTCGACCTGCTCGACGAAAGAGAAGTCAACGATTTCGGAAGACCCTCCAGTGATAACCGGGATGACGACGTTCACCATCAGCATCGAAGATGCGCTGGTGTTGCGATAGGACGAGGCCCAAGTGAAGGGAGACCCATCTTTGTCCATTCTCACGAGGACAGAGTTTCGGTCCGTCTCGCTCGACTCGAACTGGAACGTCGCGACGCACAACACTTTTGAATTGGCCGCAATCGTGAAGTCCCCGGCCGACCGGGTGATCGTAGTCCCTTGGGTGAAGCCGTTCGTGAGGCTGTCGATCGCCTTGAAGGAGCCCTCGGACAGAGACGAGGGGGTGCCCAGGTCGATCGGCCTCGGGGAGTTTCCGTACCGCCCGGATCCGGTCTCCGTGGCGCTGGAGCGACAGAAGAAATGGTCTCTAAGCTCGGCGACCGTCCCCATGTCCACGGCCCAGAGCCCTTTCGGGTCACCCGTGTTCCTGTCGTAGTCTCCGATTCGAGCAGATCCATTGAGGACGATCCCCTCGCGGATCTTCATGTCGATGTTGTTGCCCTGAACGAAGAGCGCCGTGCCGTGCCGGCTAGACGTGTCTACTCCTGCGGTAGCCCGGTTGTAGCCGAAGCTTCCCGCCCCGTCGATGAGCTGTGGAAACCCGTTCGCCGCCCAGAAGAAGTGCGATCCGGACCTGGCCGTGCCGCTTTCCTGAAGCATGTCCGAGTAGCCCATCAGCAGGACTCCGAGATGGGGGTTCGTCAGGTTCGGGGTAGTCCACTGGCCCGCCCACTCTCCCTCTTCAAGCAAAGGGGACCCGGCCATGCCGCCGTCCGCGGCTGTGAGGTGGCTGTGGTTCGTCTCGCTCGCGGTGTCTTCGATTATGAACGCGTCGCCGATCGCCACGTGGGACTCCTAGGAGAAGACGCGAAGGGCGAACCCATGGTCTATGCCGGAGGGAGGCGTGTCGTTGTCGAGGTAGCGCTGAACCGAATCGAAGACCGAGTAAGCGGCGTCCATCTCTGCGACGTCGGCCTCCGAGGTCTGACGCCCGAGGGCGGAGAAGTCGGACGCGATGGTCGCGTTGTTTCTACCGTTTCGGAATGACTGCCATTCCTCGTAGAGGGCTTTGCCCTCTCGAATCGCGGTCAGCAGCCCATCGGCCACGGGTTCGAGATCGCTGATGTGGGCCTCCCACTTCTTGTCGCCGTTGTATGCCATCAGATTTGTCCTTTTCCTAGAGAGTCGTTATGTAGAAGCTGACCAGCACCGTGATCTTACCGCCGGTCGGGACGTCGTTCGCGATGCGGAGCTCCTCGCTATCTCCGCCGATCGCTATCGCCGCGCTGCCGTCGCCCCGAACTATGCCGGAGCCGGCCGCTAGGCTGGGGTGAGAGACCACCATGCCGTCGACCGTGTTCCCAGAAGTAGGCTCAGTCGGAGGGTTCGCGGTTCCGAACCCGATCCGGACTTGCGGGGTGGCGGTCGTGTCGACGCTGTTCAGTACCTCGATCTCGGTGATGACGACGTGGGACCCGGCCGCGACGGAATCGATGATCGGGTCGTTGGTCTGGACCGCCGTAGTCATGTACTCGCGGGTGATGATGTTTGGGTGCCCGCCGAGCGTCCACTGAATTCCCTGCGGCGTGGCGATGCCCCGGACCCGGTCGCCGTCGGCGCCGACCTGCGGCGGGTCGGCTGCGAACTCCGAGGCGTTGAAGCCCTGCCCGACCGGGTTGCCCGTGTCCGGGTCGTCGTGGGCGACGTCGCCCTCCACGGTGAGGGGCCCGCCCTGCTGGGCGGCGAGGTCGACTTCGACTTGTCCCGAGCCGTTGACCGCTACGTTCCGCAGCGTGGTGCCGTCGACCCCCGCGACCAGCTTGCCGCCGGTCAGGGTCGAGACGTCGTCGTGCCTGTCGTTCTCAGTTACCGCCGAGTCAAGGGTGGTCCGCGCCCGCGAACCGCCCTTGAGCGGATTTCCGGAGTCGGGCTCGTCGTGCGCTTCGTTGCCTACGCGCTCGCCGAGACCCTTCTGTTGGTCAGCCATGCCTTGCCTCCGGCATCGTGGAATGCTGCCTTCTAGTCGTTGTAGTGGAACACTACATGCGCGTCCGCGGGTAGGTTGTCGTCAAGGTTCGTAAAGGTCAAGCGGAAAGCATCGAGGCCAGCATTGACCGCGGTCTGGATGAAGTCCTCATGGACCGGGATGTACTGAACTGCAAACATGGCTGGACCACCAGTCACTCCCTTGCGGGTTGATGGCGTGCCATCGTCGATCGTGAGAACTTCTCCCTTCCAGTTCACCGAGGACCAGATGTCGATCCAGGCCAGTTTCCGCGCCGTCGTCAACTCAGCCGTGTCGATATTGGTCGGGGTTGCGACAGCGACAGCTACAGAGGTGAAGGTGTCGTTGACCGGGGTGGTTGGGGGCGCGGGACTGCCGCCGCCGGAAAGCACGTCAACCTGAAGCTGACCAGCGGCATCTACCGCAATAGCCTGGTAGTTTGAGCCGTCGGTGCCGAACTGCAAGAAGCCAGCGTTCAAAGCGCCGACCACTTCGCCGTCGACCAGGCCAGCTATCCGGGTGAAGTCGTCATTGACCCTGTCGTACCCCAGGAGGTAGGAACCAACCGCGGGCGCTGTTGGGACAGCAAGGGAGTCGGACAACAGAACCGCGGCGGGCAGCTCGGTGTCCACCGAGCCCGTGACCGAGACGTCGTTGTTCGTGCCGAGGTTGACGAGGAGGCCGTCGGTCGAGTCGCCGAGTGCGCGGTCCCAGGTTGCACCGTCAAACCAGTGAGGGAAGGCGCCTACCGCCGGGGCCGTCGGGCTGGCCACGTTGTCGACGCTTAGCGCTACGGCAGCGGGCAACTCGGTGTCCGCGACGATGTTGCCAGAGGTTACCGTCACGTCGTTATTGCCCGCGAGGTTGACGGTCACACCGTCGGCACTGGTGCCAGGAAGCCTGTCCCAGTTCGCCCCGTCGAAGACGTGTCCGAAGACAGCCGCGCCGCCGACCGTCGGGTTGGACGTATTGTCGGCGAGTGCAACGGGATCCGTGAAGATGGGCAAAGACCCACCAGATGCCGCACCCCGGGGAGTTATGCCAAGGACCTGCTCTGTCCCGCCTCCGGTATCCAGATCAAACGGGACGAACACACTTCGTTGGTCAGCCATCTTCCTCTTCCCTCTGGGCCTCAGCCTGCTCGATCATGTCGGCTAGCTCGGCCTTCTTGTCAGTGATCGCTTCGTCCATCTTCACGATCTGTTCTCGAAGCCTTTCGATGTCCGCTTCTTTGTCATCGATGTCGCACTCGAACTTCTTTCCCGAGCCGATCATAGAATAGATCTCAAGTTTCTTTCTGCGGATCCGAATCTTCACCTGACGAGAGTCGAACGTCTGTCCTGAGGCCGACAAGTCAGCCATCGTTCTCCGTCTCCGTCTCCGGCCGCATCACGATTTGTCCTGTCCTTTGCTCCACGTCAAAAGGTCCGACCAAGGAGTAGCGCTTCCTGATTCCACTGGCCCATAACTCATATCCGTCCAAGATCATCCGGTAGTTTGTCCATCCCCGGTCTACCGCTCCTCGCCTAGTGATGAACTCGCTCAGGTCCTTGGATGATAGGAGCTTTACTTCCAGCGACTCCTCTGTCTTTTTGGCCTTCTTCTTGCTGCGCTTCTTCTTGCTGACCTTCTTCTTTCTCGTGGGCATTTCGTGCTCCTGTGGGTTGGCTCACGGTGGGATCATACCTCGTCCCACTCAATAGTAGCATGGACATCGGCGTCCTCTAGTGTCGCCAAGGTCCCAAGATTCGTGACTGTCACCCTGAAGTTCTCATCCACTCCGGCGCCGGCAAGGGTGATGCCGTCCTTGCTCTTCGGCTCGTAGTCCCACGAAGGAATCCCGCCTGTGATTCCGGACGTGTAGAGGACGGCCCTGGTGACTTCCACTCCTCCGTCGTGAGTCTTGACATCCCATCGACACGGGATGCTTGACCCGACGATAACGCGCAGCAACTTTCCCGTGGTGGCTGCCGAGATCGTCGAGCCGTCTAGGTCCACGCTCGTACCCGCGACCAACGCGGAGGACGTGATTTGATCGACGATGGGATTGACCTCGGGGGCCTGCCTCACCACCAATCCGTAGTCGGTGCCGGACGGATCCGTATTCAGAACCCGCGAGATCTCCAGGGGTCCGGCGCCAGCGATGATGTCTCGCTCGCGCTGGACGGTCAGCGAGCTGACTGTCAGTTCCTCAGTGTCGACCCGTTTTCCGACTCCGTCGACGGGTACTCTGATGAATCCGTCGGCCATTCTAGACCCTCGCTATACGGATCTGATTGTAGAGCCAAGTCGCCCCAGACTGGACGGCGGATCCGAGGGGGCCTCCGAATACCTCGGGGTCGCAGTCTCCACGGTTCTCATACATGAAAGCGATGTGGCGAAGAATCCCCAACACGACCTGATCGACGCAAGCGTGGGCCTGGGTCTTGAAGGTGACCACTATCGCGTGCTCGACCACGTCCTGATCCGAGGGCCAAGACTGCTCATCGGCAAGAAGCACCTCGCTGAACTGTGTCGAGAACTTCAGATAGTAGACGGATGCCGCGACGGCGGTCGCGGTCCCGCTGACGATACGAGTCACCGAGGTGATGGATTCGATCGGATCTTTTCTCAGCTTGATCCTGTCGTCGAACTCATCGATCGAAAGGGTCCAGGTGTTGGAGCGCAGTTCTCGTGCCGTGTACTTCTCAGCCCAGTCCGTGGCGGAGTCGATGAGGAGCTGGATCAGTGAGTCGTCAGTCGTGCCGGTGACCTTGAGGTAGGACTTCGCCGTCGCGAGATCAAGAGGAGACCTTGCCCTCTTGGTTTGCTTGTAGAACTGCTGGCTGAGGACCCGCCGTCTAGCGTTGGGCATCGGCTAGTCCTCGTCCTCGTCCTCATCAAATCCGCTCAGTCCCAGGCGATCGCGCAGGGAAGGCTTGCTCTCTGCCTTAGGGACCACGGCTTCGGCGTTGGGCTTGGCTTCGACGAGGGCATCGGAGACGTCGGACATCTCGGCGAGCCCTTTCTCCACGAGATCATGAGCCAGCTCGGTGCTGACCTCCACGATCGCGCCGTCGTGCGGGATGAAGACATGGGGAAGAGCGGTGACCGGTTCAGCGTAGAAACCTCGGCGCCCCGGCGGTCCTCCGGGCTGCTTGAAGAAGCGGACGTTTCGCTTGCCTCGCGGGTAGTAACGGTCTGACATTGTGGGGACTCCGTGGTAGAGCGTGGGGTGGAAGAGACGGGAGCCGGGTACGCGCCGCCACCTCCCACGACGGCGGCGGCGCGCTTTGTTCCCGTGCTCCCGTCAGGGGCCTAGACTGCCGCCTTGGCCACCGGCTGATGCTTCGTGTGCCCCAGGACCGCGACCCAAGAGAACAAGCCTCCAGTGGTCGTGCTGGTGCTCACGAGAGAGCAGCGCTGGAAGCGCTTCTTCGCGATCACGCCGATGCGGACCGTGACGCCGTCGTCACCCAATGCGAAGTCCCAGTCGGCAATCACGCCGTCCAGGACGTCGTCGGCAGCAACCACGGTCTCACCCGAGAAGTCCACATCGGATTCCTCCAGGAGGACCTGATAGTCGCCGTCGGTGAGGACGCCCGAGGAGATGACCCACGTCAAGGACCCGAAGTCCTTGGTGTCGACGGACGCTCCGTCGGTCGTGGTGTCGGTTGCGATGACGATCGGAGCGAGTCCCTTGACTGCGCTCATCTGGCTCTGGCTGTCGTATTCGAGGGCCATTTGTTTCTGTCTCCTGATCGCCGGGGGGGCGAGCCCCCGGCTTCAAGTGGTTGGGTTCAAGGCTCCGCTCAGGCGTCGCACTTCAGGAGCTTGATCGGCTCCGTCAGCGTCACCTGGGCAGTGTTCCAGCGGTGCATGGTGAACTCCACCGTCGCCTTCCGCTTCTGGGTCACATCGTCACGGATGACGGCGAGGCCGGTCCGGTCCACGATCGTGTAGCCGCGGCGGAAGTCGCCGAACGCCACTGCGAGCGCACTCGCGGCGATGTCGGGCATCGAGTTGGCGAGGACGTAGCGGAACCCGAGGAGGGTCTGTTGGGCGGGGCCACCAAGTCCAGGCTCCCACATGAAGGCGCCAGTCTCGACGCCCGCGGTGTGGCCCTCTGATCGGAACTTCCGGATGCGTGCCAGCGTGCGGCGGTTGAAGATGAAGACCGGGTCGTAGCCCACCTTGATGTCGGACGACAGGTCGATCAGGTTCTCCAGCGTGATGTCCGCGGAGACGCCCGAAGCTCGGAACCCAGCCGCTAGAACCGCGTTCACGGTGAAGCCTTCCGGCTCCTTTACGCCTGTGCCAGTCACGAATGCCGCGCCCTCGCCGAAGGCGAAAGCCTCGCCCGCGTCGCTCAGAAGCTCGGACTCCATGTCGAAAGCCGAGTCCTGCAGCATGTCGAGGGTGATCGGGGTCGTGAAGGTCTGGCGGAACGGGGTCACCATCTCGTTGATGTAGCCGCTCGTCGAGTCGGTTCCCGTCTCGTTCTCCGCCTCATACGCTGCCACGGGGATGGAGTTTCGGATCGGAAGGTTGATCGCCTTCCCGCCGATCGTTCGCACACGCGAGATCGAACGGAGAGGATCGATCTCCGTGATCGTCTTCACGATCACCGAGTCCATCTCGTCGGGAACGAGGTAGCCGCCGTCGCCGTTGATGTCCGTCCGAAGAAGAGCCTTCTCTTCCGCCGTGACGTCCCGGTCGCCGACCCTGACCCACTGGGACAGTGCCTTGAACTCGTCGCTGATGCGGTAAGCGTTGGGATCGGCCTCCGTCTGGTGGGAGAGGCGCAGCGCCATCTCCGTTTCCAGAACGTCGACGCGCTCCTTGGCTTCGGCCTCGGTCGCGCCGGCCAGCTCCATCTTCTCCTGGAGTTCCGCGTAGTTCTCCTGGAGGTTCTTGGCGGCCTCTTCGGCCCGGATAAGGGGCTGGGCAACCTTCTCCTCGTAGGTGCTGAGGAAGTCGTTGAGCCGATCCATCTTCTCGGAATCGGGGCGGCCGGCTTTCACTTCTGCGCGAAGTTCGGAGACGGCCTCGTTGACCTTCTGGAGGTCTGCGTCCATGATATGGACTCCTTGGGTTCGGGTTGTCGTTTCGTTTCCGAATCGACGTCACGCCGACCCAAGGAGCCGTGAGCAGCGTCGCGCTACCTGGACTCCCGAAGTGTTCGGGTAGCCTCCTCCAGATCGTGGAGGATCTTCCCGATTGCCTTGCCATCGTACCGGGGGCTGGCGGCATTTGTCAACCTTGCCGCCAGCACCTTCGCCGCGCCTCGGCTGAACCGGACGCCGGAGGTGAGGGCTGTCTCTACGTCGGCGGCCTTCCACTCGCGGACCTCGGAAGCTCCGAAGAACTTGCGCTGGTGACTTGGGAAGGGCGACGGGACACCCATCTTGGAGAAGTAGCGCTCCAGGTGCTCGACGAGGTGCTCCACCCCCTCTCTATCGATGAGGGTATCCGCGACCTCCTTGAGAGCGGTGGGGACCACGGTCATCTTCCCGTCGATCACGTCGGCGATCTGGAGGTCGAAGCTCTCGTCCTCCGCGTTCTTCTCGTGGACGAAGGCGCTCTTCATCTCGATGATCTCCGTCTTCGCCCACCCCTCCACACGCTCGCGCGCGGCCTTGAGGTCCCAGGGGTGATCGGTCGGAGCGATGGGGAGATCCGCAAAGGGCGTCGACTTGAAGTTCAGGATCGCAGCGTTGCGATTGGCCGGCTCGTCCACGACGGAACCCTCCCAAAGCGTAGCCCGGCGGATCACGCGCACGCCTTCGACGATCTCGTCTTCCAACGAGGAGAAGCCCACGCTCATGTCGACGAGGACCTTCTGCTTGATGAGTTCCCAGGACTCCGATCCGTCCTGACGGCCGAGGTTGATCTCACCCGTCGCACGGAGACCCGTCTCATCCTCGCGCACGCTCCCTATCGGGAACCCGCCCATGGTGCGGCCGTGCTGGTCCTTGAGTCTGACCTGTCGATTGTCGCGGCCGATGTGCTCCTGGATGGACTCCAGGAACGCGCCGCGCTCGAAGCGGTCAGGGATCCCGAAGATCCCGCCCGTGTCCTGGTCCCACGTCGCGATGTAGACGTCTATGAGTCCGAGGCGGATCTTCCCGCTAGGCGTGTCGCGGACCTCCTCCTTGCACTCGACGACGCGCCCGCCGATCTGCTTCGTCTCCATCTGGGGAGCGGGGCGACCGGGGTCGACATCCGAGACGATCGTGTCCATGGCTGCCACTGTAGCTTACTCCTCGTCCCTGCCGTCGTCCTCGGGCTCGTCTTCTTCGGGTTCCCGGGGCTCAGGGTCGGTGTCTGGTCGACCGCTGGCTCCACCCAGTACGGGCTCGGAGACGGCGGGGTCGTTGTCGTCGGTGAAGAGGTCGGTCCCAATAGGCACCAAGAGCGAGGACTGATACAACTCGTCCCCTCCGTCGATCTCTTCGCGGCCGATGCTGGCCCGCAGCTCGTTCTTCGTCTCCAGGTTCATCTCGACGCGCTTCTTCAGCTCGTTGTTGCGGCGGATCACGAGGGCGGTCACCGTGTCCTGGTTGATGACGAGGCTAGCCGTCTTCATCTCCAGGCCGAACCGGGGAATGAGGATCTGACCGATCCCTCCGAGGATCCGAGAGGACAACGGAAGGACTGCTTGATCGTACAACGCGAGGATCGCGACCTCGTAATTGTTGAGGGTCTGGCGTTCGTCGGAGACGAGGGGAAGCGGGACCTTGTAGCGAAGCGCGATCGACTTCGTGATGAGGTTCTGAAGGTTGGAAAAGTCCATGTCCTTCGGAGTCTTGCTCAACTCGTGGACGCTCATCTTCCCGCCCTCAACGACCCCAATTTGTCCCGCGTTCGACGGGCCTGCGTATTTGTTAATGATCTCGTCCTTCGTTGCCTCCCAGTCTTCTTTGTCCATGCTATCTTCGAAGTTGAAGACCATTGACACCCGGCCGCCGTTCTCCAAGATCGAGACGTTGTGCTCCGTGCCCAAGATGTGGGAGCGCGCCTCGCGCGAAGCCGCAACGAGGAGGGACTGACCCCGGAGTAGCGAGTTGTTCCGTGGGGAGAAATTCCGGATGGTCTTTAGCTCGCGGAGATTGCCGTCGGTGTATCGAACGTCCTTTACGAAGATGTCGGCGGTGTAGGACCCGGGCAAGGTCTGACCCGCGATCAGCCACGAGTTCGGGGCGTCGGAGTTCTGGGCGGCGTGGGGGTTCGCGCTCGCTGGGCTGACCGGCTGGAGCTGGAGGGGCGGTCGGTTGATGTTCCCCACCGCTACGAAGAACGCCTCGCCCGTCACGAGGTAGTTCTTCGCCAACACATTGAGGAAGAGTTCCTGGTCGTAGAACGGGGACGGCTGCTTCAAGAAGTCAAGGATGGGGTGTTCGAGAACCAACTCGTCCCCAACTTTCAGAGCGATGTCGACCACAGAGAAGGAGTCGGCGATCATGTCGATGGGAGTCGCAACTGCGCTCGACTCGTCATAGAGGTGGAGGGCGGAGCTTGCGGTGGTCGCTCTTGCACCTGACCCCAGGATCATGAACGCTCCCGCGGCGTTGGTCAGGCCGAGAGTCACGGACTTGCGCTCCGGAGTCGGGGCCTCGGGCTCTTCTCTCCAGGGCCACTTCATGAGCTGACTCTCCTATGCAACACGAATCTTGACCCGCCGCTTGTCGATCATGAGATGGTGAAGACCCCACACCATAGCGTCCAGCCGGTTGGGGCTCTCCGCGATGTCTTCGAAAACGGTTTCCGTCAGCTCTGACTCTAGCTCAGGAAACGTGTCAGCGTGAGCCACCCGCTCCTGGCGGGGCTCGTAGAGCATCGAGACCGGCTCCGCCCGCGCCCGCTTGCCCACAGCCGCGTGGACCTTGATGACTTTGATATTGGGGTCGATGTTGTGGATCACCTGCTCCACGAGGTCCCCGCCCTGGTTCACCTCGGCGACCACCTCGTTGGCTTCATAGGTCGTGTAAGCGTTGACGACTCGCTGGGCCCAGACCTGGGTGGAGCACTTCTTCGAGAGGTCGGCGCGGACGATGGCGTCCCGGTTGGTGTCCTGCGAGACGACCACGATCCCGCACTCGTCGCTCCCCTTGTTGTTGGAGACGCTGGGGTCGACCGCGACGACCGTCTTCCGAAGCTCGGCCCGTGGGTTGTATTTGGCTTTGGCCATGTTGACCATCTGGTCCGTCCACAAGGCGCCCTCGATGTCGTCGAGGTACATCCCCAGGAAGAAGCGGTCTCGCTGACGCTTCGGCATCATGTCCAGCGACGCGAGGAACTCGGGCTCCAGGTTCTCGAAGTTCCCGGCCGGGTTCATCTGGAGGTGAGCCGTGTCCCATCTGCATGGCTCGCTATCAGGGAAGAGTCCCCTCATGAAGAGTTGATAGCTCCAGTGCCTCTTCCCGGTCGGGTTGCAATCGTAATACATGCGGGGCTTGAGGCCCGACTTCTCGGCGAGCCGGCCGTCGAGCAAGGGGATCACGGCGAACGGAAGCTCGGAAACCTCGTTCACAAAGATGGTCGAGTATTCGGATCCGAGGAGTTTGTCCATCCTCCCCTTGTCGTCGGTTCCCCCGAGCCACACCGTCGACGTTCCTCCGCCTATCACCGGGACCACCCAATGGACTCCGGGGTCCTTCTTCTTTCTGATGTCCGCTCCCGGGAAGAAGTTTTCGAGGACGAAGGGGATCGTTTCCTCTCCCAGGTGGATGTTCGCGTGGTTGAATCGGAACCGCACCATCAGATGCTTGGACTTCTTCTTCATCGCGCGCATGAAGATGTTCCGGACGAAGCACGTCGACTTCGCCGAGCGCGCTCCCCCATAGGCGAGCGTGTGGCGATGCTTCATGGTGATGCGTCGAAGGTCTTTCTGGGAAGGCGTCAGGAAGGCGTCGGGGCGGACGTACTCCGGGGCCTCTTGATACTGGCTCACACTTCTTCATCGTCAGCGTCGAACACGAACGCGACCGACCCCTTGTGGGTCTCCTCGACTCGGTCTGTCCAGCCGTGGAGGTTCTTCAGGATCATGGCCGCGGAGCCGGGGTGGTAGGCCCCGCACGCGGACGACTCGATCAGCATCGCGGCTTGGAATGCCTTGCACATCGCCAAGGCGTTGGCAAACTCGCCGTGCGCTTTCTCCCACGCCCAGAGTGTCTCGGGGCGGATGCCAATCCTCGCCGCATAGCCTACTTGGGAGGGCGGGCGGACGGGCTTCATCGTCCACCCGATGACGCCCTTCGAGGTGTACCTCTCCGGGTCTTCCATCGCCTCGTAGGCGGTTCGGAAGTAGTCGAGGATGTCGCCCGGGTGGAAGTCCGGATTGTAGATCTGGTTATGTCCGCCGCCGCGGGGGTGGTCGAACTTGTCGCCGCAACCGTCGTACAGAAGGCGGCGGGTTTCCAGTCGAGAGCTTTGATTCTTTCGTTCTCGTCGGGCCATGGGCCCGATCATAGCTCAGATGGAAGGGACCTCTATCACGCCCCCGGCGTCGATGATGACCTGGATCTCCTTCCTCACTTGGAGGCGGTACTCCAGCGGCACGTCCCGCGTTTCGTCGGAAGGCTCTTGCCCCAGGGTCTCTTCGACCAAGACAAGGATCGCAATGTCAGCCGGTATTGAGAACGCCATCTACTCAGCCCCTTTCGCTAGGAATGCTTCCCACTTCCCCACATCATGGATCGTCTCCACCCCCTCGATCCTGCTGAAGATGAGGATCGGGTCATCACCGAGGGCGATGTCAGTGTCCCATAGCCGAGCCTCGTCGAAAAGGTCCGCGCGAGCAGCCTGGGGGAAAGTCTGGGACACGCTCGCGTGGATCTCCCTCGTCACGGGTTCAGGGACGAAGCGGTGGGCCCTTTTCCCGTTCGGCAACAAGACTCCTTCCACCCCTCGCGCGTGCGCGCGCGCGACTGCCACGTCAGTGGGCACGGTGACGAAGTCGGCATTCACGCGGTAGCCCGCGTCGCGGAACGGCTGGATCCGGGCCTTGATCTTGGCGAGGCCCCCGGCTCCCGTTGCGTCGAAGACCACGTCCACGCCATCCCGTCTTCCTCGTTCGAGTAGCTGGTCTACCACAGCGGTGGACTCCTTCTGAACGAACGACGCCCCCTTCGGGTCATTTGCTATCGATGCTGCTCGGAACTCGGGGAACTTCTCCTTGATAGCGTCCGAGTCGACGTTGATCGACTTCGTGGGAGTGCTGATCTTGCCAGACCCCTTGAGTGTGCCCTTCCCGGAAGCCGTGCCGCCTCCGATGAACTGGAGAGTCTTCTGCTGCTTGGGCACTGCGCCGCGCGCGAAGTCGTCCAAGATGTCCGCGTGGAGCGCAGCGCGCTCGGGAAGAAAGCCGGTCGGTGCCGATGGGTCTGCCCACTTCCCGAGGCTGGTCTCCGCGTCAAGGTCAGGACCCCTCACTCCAGCCGTCGGCGTCGGATCGTCGACCCGGGTCGCGCGCGCGGGCGCGGACGACGTGGGCTCCTCGACCTCGGGCTCGGGTCGCGCGCGGCGGGCGGTGACGATCTTGCCAGTGTCCTGGACGGCCGCGCACCGGCACCCGGCGACGTTGTTCTGGGTCGCGCCCAGGGAGGTGTCGCCCGGGTACATGAGACGCTGGCCGCCAACGTCGAACGCCTCGCCCACGAAGCGGGTCTGCCCGTCCGCGCCAAGGTGTCCGGTCCCGGGGTCGGTGCGGACGAGGTTGTCGCCCTGCGTCACCCATGACTGTGGGATGCGGGCATCCCCGGGCTCCGGCTTGTCCCCCGATCCTCCGCGGTTCCGCAGCGTCCGCGAGAGGTCCAGGAGAGTGAAGGCATTCATGAGCTTCGACATCTCGGACGGGGCCTGGGTTTCGAGGGTCACGATCCTGGACGTCCGCCCCCGGAGCTGGCGCGCGAGCAAGGCCCCCGCGATGAGGGACTCCTCCTGGAGGGTTGGGATCCGGCCCTCCTCCTCCGTGATGCGGGCGCTCTCGGCGTTGGCAAGTTGGACCGCACGGCGCGCGTTCTTCTCGGAGGTCCGGCCGATCCGCTCGGCTTGGGAGGGGGCGCGCTCGTCGAAGAGCACGAGCAGCGCGGCGGCGGTCGCCGCGTCCTCCGCGTCGGTTGCCGCGACGTCCGCGGGCATCTGGTCGCTGATCCTACTCCCGAAGATCTCCTCCACGTCGTCGTAGTGGTCCCGCAGGATAGGGGCGAACGCCTCCGCCTCGATGGCGGCGACATCGGGGAGCTGACCATTCTGCGCCAGCACGCGAGTGACCTCCTGGACCGTCGCGTTCTGCGCGGCCCGTACCTTGGGGCGAAGCCGGGCTTCAAGCCGAAGCTTCGCGTTCAGATCTATCGCCGCCTGGGCGCGGTCAATGGCCACGCCCAGGAGGCTAGCAGGCTTTCGGCCACCTCCACTTCTCTAGAGACCATCTCATAGGCGCCCGAGCGGCGACCTTGACATTGTGCTTGGCTAACGCCTTCGCGAGCGCTACCCGCTTGTCCCACCCTTGGACGCGCTCGGTCAGGTCGAGATGCACCCGGCAGAACTCCGGCCCGTGCCATGCGGAGCCTTCCGGTTGGAGGCAGTGGGCGACCTCGTGGAGCAGAGTTGCCATCGACGTGGATCCCCCGACCCTCGGGTTGATTCGGATCATCCTGTCCTTGGGTTGAGCCCAGCCCCCGCTCATGTTTCGCGTGCTGCGCTCCTTCCCCCAGCTCATGGAAACGCCCAGCGAAAGGGCCAGCCGGAAGGCCGACCTCTCCCCCAGGTGTCCGGACTCCTTGGCATAGTCCCAGTGCGCCCGGTAGACCCGGATGCGTTGGGAATCTCGCGGGAGGCGGGAGGCGCCCATTACGCCACCGTCTCCGGGGCGCCTTCGGGCGCCCCCACGGAGAGGAGCCCGCGGACGGTGCGATAGCCCATCCGCTCGATGTCTTCGATCAGGGGCGTCATGTCGAAGCTCATCGCGCTCTCCTTCAGTCGAACGTGACGCCATCAGCGGCGTCTTGGTCACACACTCTGATGATCGCATCGAGCGCGTCCCGCTTGGTGCAGAAGTGGTTCCAGTATCCGTCACCCTCGACCCCACACCCGTCCGCGTCCGTCTCGATGAGGCACCAGTCTCGGGGGTTGATGTAACTGGGCATCGGGTCTCCCGCATTCCAGTAGCGATAGCCGTCAGTTTCGACGGTGAAGAAGCGGCCTCCATAGGTCACGCGATAGGCGCCCCGATCGAATTTCTTGCTGGTCATCTTGGCCATCATGTTTCTCTCTTCGACACACCCCACCCGGAACTTGAGGGAAAAGTTTCCCTCAAGTTTCCGGGGGGCCCTTCCGAAGAGTGAGATGTAAGCAACGGGGAGAAACGGAATGATTGTCAAGACTGTCACCTTCGCCGAGTTCGCCGCCTTCGCTGACGCGATTGACCCCGACGGCCCCGGTGTCTCCACTGAGGACCTCTCGACCGTGGCGCTGGAGGTCCTGATCGAGATGGCCTCCTCCCCCGCCGCGGAGGCGTCGCTGGTCGCCGCCTACGACGCGAAGGTCGTCAAGCCCGTCTTCTACGACGAAGACATCGCCCCCGAGTAACGGAATGGACCCGAAACTGACCCCGGACCAGAAGCGCATCATGCTCGTTCTCTGCGACGCGTCGGAGGTGTGGGGCTCCGGACTGCTCCGCAGGAAGCCGCGAGCCGGCGTCAAGCTCGTCTGCACCCAAGGGCCCCGCCCGATCCGGGAGACCACTACGGCCGCCGCTCTGGTCCGGAAGGGACTCGCGGAAAAGCTCCCGGGCGGCCGCTACGGCGCAACGAGCGAGGGCTACTGGCTCGGCGACGCCCTCCGCATCGAGGACCGGCTGGGAAAGATCCCGGCCCGCCGGCTCAAGTAACGCGGCGTCCGTGCCGAAGAGGGAACCATGGACGCAAGGAGATCAGAGATGAGTATTGCCAAGACGATTGCCGATCAAATAGGGAGCCGAGCCTTCTACTGCCTGGGCGCCAAGAACCTCGTCGACACCGGGAAGGGCCTCGACTTCAAGGTCGGCCGGAACGCCGCGGGCGTGACCCACGTCTCGATCAAGCTGACCGCGTTGGACCTCTACGACGTCGAGTTCGTCCGGTGCAACACGCGGGCGAAGGTGATGCGGAAGACGGTGAGCCTGGACGAGGGCATCTACGCCGACATGCTGCACACCGCGATCGAGAACGGAACCGGCATGGTGACCAGCCTCGGGACCATGGGAGAGAAGTCATGAGAGCCGCGAATATCGTCGCCCTGATGCAAACCGCCCACGACTTCGGCGGGAAGGCCGTCCCTGTGATCGTCTTCGAGACGGATGAGGGGCGGGTCAAGTTCTACCGCCAAACGGAGAACTCCAAGGCCCCCGGGTCGATCTCGATGAACGATGGCGGCGCGCGCGGCTCGGACGTCTGGTTCGGATCGATCGACAAGAAGACCGGCTCCGTGCGCCCGACGCGAGAGTGTCCCGGCTGGGTCAAGGTCCTGATCGTCGAGTTCGACAAGGCCCCCGCCCACTTCGCCGCGAACTACGGCCTGGGCACAAGCCGGTGCTGCTTCTGCGCGACGACGATCACGACGAACGCGTCCTTGTCAGTCGGCTACGGCCCGATCTGCGCCGAGCGGTACGGGCTGCCCTGGGGCAAGAAGACCACGATCTCGGGGGACACTCTCCGCCTCGCGCTCACCGAGGAGTCCAATCGGGACGAGGTCAACGCCGCGATCAAGGACGCCTTCGACGGCGACGACTTCGCAGACTTCACCCCGCCCGCATCCGACCCTCTGGCCGCCCTGGAGGCCGCCAGTGAGACGAAGTCCGAGGATGCGGCCCCTGGGTACCCGTCCGACTACGGGGCAGAGGTGGCTGGGGCACAGGCTCGGGCGCTTGGGTACGCCGAAGCCCTGAAGGCAATCGAGATCCTGATCGACCACGCCGGGGAGACGTATCCTCACTTCGAGAGTCCCCGAGGCGTGGAGGACATCGAGAAGGCGGTCGCGGCTGTCGCCTTCCTGAAGGAGACCACATGAGCTTCCCGGAAGTCCCCCCTGACCCGCCCGTCGAGGAGGTGGAGTACCTCGATGGGCCTATGGTGGTCTGCGCCTCGTGTGGCGCGGACTGGAGCGCCGAACCCTGTGACGTCGGGTGCCCCAACGACGTCGACACTGCCGCGAAGGCTGAGGCCGCGTTGCTCCCGTGATGATCGACAAGAGCAAGCGACACGAGCACCCCTGGAAGGGCCTGAAGTGCCCCGACTGTGGGATGACCCGGGGAGCCCCGCTGATGTTCTGGCAAGGCCCCCAGAGTCAACCCACGCCGAACCAGCGCCGGATTGAGCAGGACATCGCGGCGCAACTGATCCGCGGCATCTGCCGCGAGGAGGAGAACCATGAGCCACGCCAGACCGATGAGCTTTTGCGACCCGGAACCGAAGCCCAAGCCTCCCCCGAAGGACCACTACAAGGAGAACCCCGAAGCATACCTCGCGGGATGGAACGAGGCGATGAAGGTCGCCCATGACGCGTTCGACTTCGACGAGCCGCCCGCGCCAGACGCCGAAGCCGACTACCACGGCGAGGGGGACAGGTGACCCCCGCTGACTGGGTAGTGGCGGCCATCGTGCTCGCGCTGGCGATCCGTCAGCGCGGCGCGCTTGGCTTCGGGTGTGCGGCTCTGACGGCGATCGTCTGCGCGGGGAAAATGCTCTAGGTCATCTCGATGAAGTTGATCGTCACCGGATCGGGGTTGTTGATAGCGGGATCCGGCTCCCCTTCCCAGAACAGATTAACGGCGTCCTCGTAGAAGTCCGTCCCGTTCCCCTGTCCAGCGAGCGCCAATCCGATCTGAATGACCTGGAACCCGAAGACCTTGAAGCCGGAGTCCGGGGCGGCGGCGCCGGAGAACTTGACCCACCCAACTCCCTTCGAGAGGACTTGAAAGGCGCCGAAGCGCCGCCCGGTCCGAGCCGCGATGATTGTGGTATTTACCCCGACCGCGGCCGTGGTGGTGGTTTCTGCGTTGATCGTGATAGCTGCCATCGCCCCATTCTACCACATGCGCGGGAGCGCGAGGTACGCTTCGACCGCGGGCCAGACATCATCGACGCCGTGCCCCACCAGCACCTTGTAGCCGCGGCGCCGGAGCTTGCGGATCTTGTCGCGCTGCTCTTCCGTCACGCGCCCGCCCTTGCGACGCTTCATCTCGATGTAGAGCCCGTGATACCGGCCGCGGGGCTCCGCGACCACGAGGTCCGGGATGCCGGCGAGCACGCCTTCGTCTTTCAGGCGGACGGCCTCGCGCTTGCCCCGCTTGCCACCGTTCGGGACGGCGAAGACGAGGGCCCAGGGGTAGAACGAACGGATGCGGCCTACGAGCTTGGTTTGCTCGGTGTGCTCGCTCGGATCCGATCCATCGGCCCGCGGCACTGGTCAAGTCCCGTCCTGTAGGCGTTTTGCAGCGCCATCGTAGAGAGGACGTCGAAGGTGTTGACCCGCATCGTGACCCTCTGCTCGCGGTGCTCCTCGCGCCAGATCAGCACGCTGACGGCGGCAAGGTTCAGGATCAAACAAGCTAGGATTGCCCATCGCATCGCTTCAAGTTAGCGCACCCCTCGCAGGTGTAGCGAGCGCGCCCCTCGAACAGCGCCTTCAGAGCCGTGTAGGTGCTCACGCCCTTGAGTACATATCGGCTGAGACTCCAGGCGGTGATGATCTGGTCCACGCCGCACACCTCGCACCTCGTCGTGACTCGGACCTCACCGATCTCGTCGGTCTCATCGCTCACTCGTCCCCCATCCAGCCGGTATACATGCGGGCCCAGATGCTCGCGAGCTTGGGGTCCTCCGGCTCCGGGTTCGGCGGCTGGTGCTGGAGGTCGACACCTTTCGGGTTGCTCGCGAGGTTCACTCGAACCACTCCGATGTCGTCTCCGAAGACGTCGCGGACTTGCTGCATGGCGGCGGCCGGGTCGCGCGCGATGACGTGAACGTCTCGGGGCTCGGCGGTCTCCTCACTGGAGAACTTCACGATGTAGTTACAGGTCACCCGTCGAAGGTAGCGCGGGGTGTGGCGTGGAGCTTACCTCCCACGACGGAGAAGAAGGTGGTGGGGTTGTCCGACTCCTCTACCCAAGCGAGATCTCTCGTCGAGCACGACCGCCAATAGCGCTTCGTGACCTTGACCTCAATCATCCCGTCGTGAGTCATAACCGGGACGATGGTCCCGAGACCTTGCGTGCGTTCGTGGGTCTTGCCCGTGTGGATCTCGTCGGGTGAGGCGGCGTGGTCAATCAGGAGGCCGCCGCCTATGGGCTGGTGGGCGAGGCTCTCCCAGTTCCCGCCCTCCTCGAAGGCCACGGAGTTCGGCTTGCAGACGATGACCTTGTCACCGATGCGGATGGTCGTCTTCCGGGTGTCGAACCCGGTGACGACGTCTCCGGTCGCGATCCTCACTTGGAGAACGTCGAGCGGACGGCGGCGTCCTTGGCTTCGAGGAGCTTGCGGAGCGCGACGGTCGTCTCCGGGTTCCCTGGAAGGATGTCGGCGAGCATGTAGGCGAGGTCCGAGAACTGCTTCGAGACGACGGCCTTCTGTAGCGGGAGATGTCCGAAGCTGAAGAACTGGAGGAGGTGGTCGACGCTCGGGTGGTAGGTCGCCGTCGCCACCGGGGTGGCATCGTCCTCGGGTTCCGGGACGGGTGGGATCAACTCGGCCTTGTGGAGGGCCTTCAACGTCTGGATATCCAGCCAGTTGCAGAACCGAGTCCACGCCCACACGACCGCCCCGCCGATCAGCACGCCGACTAACAATCCAATCCCGTAGTCCAGGATCGAGCCGAACGTGTAGATGATCGGGAAGCGGTCCATATCATCTCGGACCTGACAGCGTGAGCGCGTTCACGCGATCCACGAGATCATTCCACTCGGGTGCGCCCAAGGTGTCGCCCGTGGTCTTGTCGGCTGGCAAGAGTCCGCCCCGAGGCACGCGCGCACGCGGGAGAGTCTGGTAAATGACCCCCGCTGCGACGTTGCGCGCGTGGATCTCCTCAATAGGCATGGGACCGATCTTCACGGGGCCTAGCTCAGGCGCTCGAAGACGAAGAAGAGCATCCCGTTGTCGTCCTGGAACTTGCCCACGCGGCGGACGTAGGTGTTGGTATCCTCGTCCCCGATCGGGCCCCGTCGCCCGGAGTCGCCCGCCGGTCCGCTCTGGTTCTGGATCACGAGCCCCGGGACGTCGTGGCCGTCCTCGATCACGAAGAACGCGGTCGGGGTGCGCCCGTTGCCGGGTTTGTCGCTCGTGGTGATGTGGAGGGTCGCCTCGCCCGGCCGCCCGTCGTCCGGAGCGTCGCCCGAGATGAAGACCACGTCGCAGTAGGTCGGCATGTCGACGAGGACCGGCTGGGGGATCTCGTAACCCGACCCGAGGCCCCCGTCATTGCGGACCATCTCTTCGAACTGGATGCTGATTGTCTCGGTCTTCACTGTCTGACTCCTTCGTGGGGTGAGTGGCTCTAGGCGGATCGTGGTGTCAAGGAATTTCTCGTGGGAGACCTTCCCCGGGCTCTTCCGGGTTCCAGATCTTCACGAGATGTCAATTTCCAAGAAGTCTCCCGGCTTCCCATCGAGCTGGCCGTCGAATTGCCACCGACTAGAGATCAGAATACACTTCACGCGGTCTCCGAGAGAGCCGGGCCCCGCGACAGGACCCGGCTCCAACGCACCTTGTCACAACTCACGCCGCAACGTGCGGCGCTCCAGTTAGTGGGCATCGGGCTCGGAAGGTGTCGGGGTTTTTTTCGGCCCCGGGCCCCGGGGATGTCGGCCCGCTTGGCGGTTGCGGAAGTTGCGGATCTTCCCCTTGTTCGGGGGTCTGAGGTCGGCCAGCTCGATATACGCCATCTCGATGCGCGAGCGCCAGCGGTAGCCGTAGCCTCCTCGGCGGGGACTCGGGCCGAAGAGGAAGATCTCGAACTCCCGCTCCAGGTTGCAGCCCCGGAACTCCGCGCCCAGGCTGGAGGCGTGGCGGAGCGGGTCGCGGCGCTCGTCAATCACTTGGAGGGGTAGTCCGGGTCTTTCCAGGTGGCCGCGCCGAGATCGCGTGTCTCGGCCAGCTTCCGCAGCCGGCGCCGGGCCTCCTCCTCGCGCGTGCGCGCGCGGGCGCGAGTGTTGAAGTCCTCGGGGCGGGGCTGCTCGCCCTCCTTCATCAAGTGGTTCGGGGGCATCACCGGCTTGAGGCGCGGGTGGCCGGACCTGTAGAAGTGTTTCGGACAGCCGATGGTGTCGCCCGCGGCCTGGTGACAGGTGCAAAGGGAATCGACCGGGACTATGTCTTCGAGGATCTCATCCATCTCCTCGGAGATGTCGGCGATGCGCTCCAGGGCGCTGCCGAGTCGCTCGCGCGCCTCCACCTCCTGGTCGCGGATCTCTTCGAGGTCCTCGTGGGCGCGCTCGCGGTCCCGCTTCGCCTCGATCATATCGGCGCGGAGTTCCCGGTAGCGCGCGTTCCGCTCAGTCACCGTCATGGTCACTCCTTGGTGTGCCACGGGTACACGATCGCACGGCCCGCCAGCATCGCGCTGCGCGCCTCGTCCCTTCCGGCCACCCACCCCTGACGATAGGGCACGCCGACGACATCCGGGTCGGCCTCGGTCTTGATGTCTAGCGCGTCGTGGATGGTCAGGGGGCGGTGGCCCACGGAGGCCGGCTGGTGGGTGTGCTCGACCAGCCCATCCACGCGCGCGTCTGTGGCGTCGGCGAAGTCGTTGGCCTCGTCGAGGCGCCGCGCGAGCAGTTCATACTTTGCGCCCAGGTGGTCCAGGTCCGAGTTGCGCTTCATGTGCGTCCCGGCGTCGAGGGGGACGAGATCGACAAGCTCGCCGAGTCCTTCCTCCAGCTGATCGAGGCGCGCGACCGTGCGGCCCTCGATGGCTTGGACTGTTTTCGTTAGTGCGGCGGCGCGGAATCGCAAGGCGCCGACCTGCGGCGGGTCGGACTTGGCGAGTCTGTCCATCTCGTCGACGCGGTTACGAAGCGCGACGTGATCCTCGCGGATGCCGTTCCTCATGGCGATGCTGTGGGAGTTGACCGTTACGATACGCTCGCCCAGCGCCTTGTCCCGCTGATCGGCCGCCGAGCGGTCGGCGTCCATGATCGCGGTCGTGCGAGTTCGGAGGCCGTGGAGGTCCCCATCGAGTTTGTCGCTCAGCGCGTCGAGGCGGTCGCTCATCGCCTCCAGGTCCGAGGACACCTGGGCATCCAACGCGTTGAGGTTCCCCTCCAGCGAGTTGAATTGATCGAGGATGCCGCGGAGCACTTCCACGAACTGGTCGGGGGTTGCTCTGCCATGGGTCAGGGGTGCGAGTATGGCTCTTGCGTTCAGCATCGTGTGGGTCCTCCAGGTGCCAGCCGCGACCCGTCGAAATGATGTGTCTCTAGGGATCCGCTGGCTCTACCGTGTCCTAGCCTCGGAGGTGGTAGTGCCTTGAGAGTGACCTGGGGGCGGGGAAGGTGACGGACTTTCTGCGCTACCTGAGCGCTGGGGTGCGCGCGGCCTGACGCGCCCAGGTGAGCACACCCGCCCGGGTCGGATGGTCGACCGCCCAGGGGTCTGAGTCGCGTGCGCCGCCGCGAGTGCGGGCCAGCCACTCGGAGCCCTTCCCTGAGGTCGGTGGGAAGACGTACACCTCCACGTCCTCGCCGTCCGGACCGGGAAAGGTGTGGGCCTTGCTCATGCTCGCCGGACCTCCGCGTCGGCCAACAGCTGGGCGCTCTGGGTCTGCCACTCCTCCCACGAGAGCGGCTTCTCAATCAGGTGCGGGGCCTCGCCCTGCCAGCTCAGATCCCAGCCCGCGGCGGTGGAGCCTCTGGGGAGCGGGGACCAGCACAGGGGGCACTTGCCATACTCTTCACCGTCTCGGGGGACCCGTCCACTGGCGAAGACGACGCTCCCTGGTGCCAAGATGTCGCCCTGGAATAGCATGCGATCGGACCACATGACGACGCCGCCGCAACGACGGTCAACGATGGGCCAGCGGAACAACAGGAGCAGGGGGCCGAGGTACCACATCAGCTGTCGTGCCCGACGTAGCCGTAGAGGAACGGCTCCGCCTTGGGTTTCCCAAGTCGATGCCAGTGACGCTTCGCGATCATCTGGATCATCGTCGCCGAGAGTCCGAACTCCCGCGCAATCGAAGGGTAGGACCGACCAGCGAGCCGGGCTTCGTAGATCTTCGCGTTGCGGGGCTCCAGTTCCGGCAGAGGTCCGGTCATCCGGTCGTAGTCGATCACGCCCACCGCTCCAGTTGGGTGTCTGCCCGCAGGTAGAGGGGGTGGCGCGGGCCATTGTTCTTCGTCGTGCCCAAGCACCAGAGCTTCGTCCCCGTCGAGCGGGCGAGGTCCTTCATGTCGGCGACTGCCACGTTCATGCGCTCGCCGCCTCCGCCCCCCGCGCCCCAGGCAACGATCACGCGGTCGGCGTTGAAGACCGCCTGTCGGATGTAGTCCCGGTTCAGGAGGCCCACGATGTTGCAGCGCCGCTTCCAGAGGTGGGCGGGGCTCGGGGTCCGGTAGGCGAAGAGGTTGACGACCTCGAAGCTACAGAAGTTCCACGACTCGGAGAAGCTCCGGACACGCCGGATCGTGGGGTCATCCACGAGGGCGTCCGCCGTCGAGGGATTCAGCATCACCCAGACCACGCGATGATTCATGAAGGGGATGATGCCGGAGACTGGGCGCACCCACCAACGGGTGAGCGAGTAGCGATAGCGGCCTCGCACCACGGCGTCGGAGCCAGCGGGCGGGCGCTTGAACGCGGTGCGGCGCTGGCGCTTCGAGCGGGGGACGTAGGCGGGCACTAGTTGAAACCGCATCGGGGCACGTCAGATGCCGAAGAGGCTGGCGATGACGGCGCAGAGCAGAAGTCCCAGGACCCCAATCAAACCCACGAGCACTAACACCGCCGCTCTATTCGTCCACCAAACTCGACAGCCCGACTCATGGTAATATCCACAACTACAAACCCACCACGATCGTTCGTCCGCCACCGCCTCGAAGGGGTTGTCCGTGTCGATCTTGATCTGGGGGAGCTTCATCAGTTCTCCCCGATCTCCGGCATAGCGTCGATGGCCTCGCGGATGTCGGCGAACGTGGCCACGACACCCGGCACGGGTACAGGGCGGCCCTTCCAGTCGAGAGCCCACCCCATCTTCTCCTTCTCGGCCACCGCCTGGAGTTTGTCGAGACGGCCACCGTCGAGGGTGCGCTGGCGGCGTACCTGGGAAGCCTTCGAGCGAGAGCCCTGCCGGAGGCGCTCGCGGCGCTCGTTGGCCCAGATGTTCTGCTCCTCGGTGGTCATCTCGTCGGGAGGCTGGGTCATCCTTCCTCCTCGCGCTCGACGTAGAAGCCCTCGCTGGCGTTCGAGGCGTCGCGACGCCCTTGCCGGCGGCCAGCGTGGAAGCCCTTGTCGTAACGTTCATTCCCCCACTCTTCGAGCCCCAGCAGGTCAGGAGCGGGGCGGTGCCGGGTGGTCCTGTCGACGCTGAGGGGCTCGCTTGACTTCCCTCTGCGCCGCTCGATCTCTCCAAGCCCGTGATCCCACTCGGAGCCCTGCGCCTTGTGGACCCGCGCGGCGTGTTCCCCGGCGGGCACGGGCTTATAGGCCGCCAGCTCCTCAGGGGTCAGGGGCTCGCTGCTGTAATCTCTCATCGTGGGCTACAGGCCGAGAGCGCGGCGCATCGTCCACACCACCAGGGCGACCGCGATCCCCGCGCACCCCCCTGCTATGGAGATGGCGATCGTGGTACCACACCACTTGGAGATTCTCTCGTGGAGGTCTTTGTCGGCGGTGGTCATGGGGCTCCTTGAGGGTGGCTCCTCCCTGGGTTGGTGCCGCTCGGGGGGCGAAGGTGACGCGATCCCAGCGAGTATATATACCCGCTGGGACGAGGGCTAGAACTTGTAGCCCCAGCGCTCGATCTCCCAGGCACAGAGCCGCTTGACCCGGATCCGGGCCTCGGGGGTGTAGAGGGAGCGGGGCTCAAGGTCGTGGGGCTTGTAGGTGTTCCGGTGGACATAGGCGGCGGGGATGTCGGCGTCGTGAATCCCGAGACGCTCGGCGATGTCGCGGATCGCGGCCTGGTACAACTCGAACTGGTAGACCGTGTCCACGAGGAGGTGCTCCCCGCAGCCCCCCGCAGTGAGGATGTGAAGCGCGCTCCGCTCCTGGACGAAGGCGGTCCCTGCGCCAAGGATCCAGGGGGAGAAGCCCTCGGGCCGTGACTCCGCCTGGTGGCGCCAGTAGTACCCGCTGACCACCCGGGCCCAGGGGTCGCGGATGAAGGCGAAGGACCAGGGGCGCTCATCTGCGGGCCTCTGGAGGGCGGCCACCTCTATGGCCGGCTTGTGGCTCTGGCTCTGGATGTGCCCCTCGAAGGCGGCCTTGATGGTGCCGCCCCCTGTCTTGGGGACGTGGACGAAGACGGGCAGCTCGCTCATCCCTCCTCCCTGGGGGCGGGGATGACGAAGCGGCGATCCCGAGCGTGACTCACGCTCGGGACGCTGATGGTGACGGCGACCGAGTGGCCCATCTCCCGGATCGCGTCGATCTCCTCGATGAGGCTCTCGATCAGCTCCTCCGTCGTGGGCTCACTCATGTGGACGGACCTCCCCGATGCGGCGTATCGGCGTATCAGCGCCGCAGCTTTAGCGGTGAATGGACCCTCAGGTTGACCCCCCGATGTGCCGATGCCGTACCGGGGCGATCCCACTCCTGCGATAGTTCTCAAGTTCCCCCGCCGCGTGCCGAAGAGTAGACCATGAACGCGATGCGAACCAAGGAGAGCGACATGGGAATCAAGGACAACAAGACCGGCACCATCCACACCAACTGCCCCATGTGCGACAAGGGGCTCAACTTCTCCTCTCCCACCGTTCTCGACGACGAGACCGGCACCATCTACTGCGGCGCCATGTGCCACCACGAGGCCGAGTTCGGAATCACGGCCTCCCCTGTGACCTCGACCGAGGCCGCGAGCCTCGCGCGGGCTGAGGCGTGGGAGGCCGCGCACGTGGTTGAGCCCAGCGCCTACGGCCACGGCCCCGGCTGCTTCGGGGAGTGCGACGGCGAGATCGACTGCTTCGCCACCGC
>SDBT01002299.1_pt1 | contig 33948 bp, 33 predicted proteins | sample 2277101 | NCBI WGS metagenome assembly SDBT01 (sample SAMN10404973, study PRJNA504765) | marine sediment metagenome | isolation source: marine sediment core GS10_PC15, 103 cmbsf | place: Arctic Ocean: Southern Knipovich Ridge | collected 2010
TGCGCTTGATTGGAGTGCTCGACGTACTGCACGAGTACGTCTGCGCGCTCAAATCGGCGCGCGCCTTGTCCTCACACGCCCTCGCGCCCGCTCGCGACGCCACCCGTTGAGAAGTCCGGGCTAAGGTGCCTCGAGCCCTATCCGCCCGGATTCAACATGAAGATCAGCAAGAGAGCGACAAGCAGGGTGTAGATTGCGAGTGACTCAATAAGCACCAGGCCGATGATCAGCGATCCGCGGATCAGTGCTCCACCACTCGGGTTGCGGGCGATGCCTTCGCAGGCCGCGATGACAGCCTTGCCCTGTGCGGTGCCGCACATGGACGAGGCGATGGCCATGGCGAAGCCGGCAGTAATGGCGATCCATGCTGTGGTGTTGGAGAACCAGTGGTTGACGGGACTTGCTGCTTCTTCCTGGGGAGTGGCAGCGAAAGCGGGCACGGCCACTACCATCAACAGCACGATAGCCAGCGAGATGAACCCTTTCCTCTTGGTCATCCGGAGCTCCTTTCCGAGCGTTTCAAGGCAGACATGAGCACGACCATGGTTACAGCGAAAGCCTTCCTAGTGCCCGTGCTCGAGGGCGCCGGCGATGTAAATCATCGACAGCATGGTGAAAACGAACGCTTGCATGAACGAGACGAAAATTCCGAGAGGCGCGAATATGACGGGCAAACCAAGGGGTAGAAGCAGGAAGAAGACGCCGGCCAAGGTGTGCTCGCCGAAGATGTTGCCGAACAGACGAACTGACAGCGACAGCGGTCGCGAGATGTGGCTCAGCAACTCGATGGGGATCATCAGGGGAGCCAGCCATACGGGATCGCCGACGAACTGCCGCAGGTATCTGGCGCCATTCGTCCTGAAGCCGATGTAGTTGTAGTAGAGGAACGACATCAGAGCCAGCGCCACCGTTCCGTTCAGGTCCGCTGTGGGGGGCTGGAATCCCGGAACGTTGGTGATCAGGTTGCAGACCAGGATGAAGAAGGCGAACCCGCCCATCAGGGGGAAGTAGCCCCTCCCGTGCTTGCCGATGAAGCTGTCGAGCATGGAGTTCACCGACTCCATGCCGATCTCCAGCAGATGCTGCGCCTTCCCGGGGCTGTCGACCGAGAAGCGACGCGACAATAGCGGAAAAATCAGAAGGCAGGAGAAGGCGATGAACCAGGCGATGACTCCCTGATCAGGGAGATGCACCGAGGTTCCCATGAGGCTGCTCAGTGCGGCGTTGAGCCAAACCGTCAGGGCAGATAGCTGGTGTTCCATGGAGCGTTCTTGGAGAGATCCGCGGGCTGGTGTCAGCCAGATACGACCTGCTTGAAGGCTTCGATCAGAACGGCTATGACGAGTACGGAAAGCCCTAACGCCACGGGAATCGGTCTCACCCCGGGCACCAGGAAGATACCACAGAGCAAAAGGGCCAGCAACACGAGCCGAAAGGCCAGAAACAGCAGTTTTCCCAGCTTTGGAGCCGATGGAGACTGCTCCAAAATACTGTCCACGATGCGCGTCATGAGCGTGAAATTGACCAGCACCAGGGCCCCCGCGAGCAGCACTCCCACAACTGCTCCCACACGCCAGGTGACAGCCGCCACAGCAATCGTCAGCACGGCCAGGGCCCAGAGCGCGTTGCGCTGGAGGCGGCGAATCAGCTCATTCGGATCGTCGCTCTTCATCATCCTCGATGGATACCGTCTTCAGCAGATTTCGGGTCGCGGCGGCAAACCCCAACACCACACCCAGGAGAGAGAATAGAGGGCGTGTTCCGATCCAGCCATCCACCAGGTAGCCCCCGAAGAAGCCGATAATGATGGCGATGGGGAACATCATTCCGATGTGAGAGTAGAGGGCAAATTGACGAAACGGTCCCCGCCACGGGCCCAATCTCGACTCGTCCTCCTCTTCTGGCTCCTCTGCTTCTGGGGAGTTGATCACCACCGCCGCCCTTTGTGACTCGCTTTCGCCGGACCTGCTGCCGCTTCATCAGATCTTATACCCACCGTTGGTGTCTCGGATGAATAACAGTCCCGGCATCACAACAGGTCGCGAAGCGAGCGGGTGCAGGGGCCGCGAGGGCGAGGCGCGCGCGGGGTCGAGCGCGGGCTAGAAGAGCAGAGTCGCGCCGCGCACCCACTCGAGGAACGGCGATGCCCAGATGCCTGCGAGAAGCGTCATGAGCACGGCCACGACCAGGGTCATGGTCAGCGGGGTCGAGCGAACGATCTCGACGTCGTCGGCGGGCTCGCTCATCGACATCACGATGACGATGCGCAGGTAGTAGTAGAGCGAGATTGCCGTGTTGACCACGCCCACGATCGCCAGCCATGTCCAACCGGACTGAATCGTGGCGGTGAAGACGTACCACTTGCCGAGGAAACCGGCCGTTGGGGGAATGCCCCCTAGCGAGAGCAGGAACAGCAGCATCGCGCCAAAAGCCCAATAGGAGCGGCTTGCCAGGCCGGCATAGTCTTCCAGCTTCTCGCCGGCCAAGCCTCGGCGCCGCAGCAGCGCTACGACCGACCACGCGCCGATGTTCATGAAGGTGTAGGCGAACAGGTAGTAGAGGACGGCTGCAACGGCGAAAGAAGCCGCGTCGCCCTCCAGAGTTGATGCCGCCACGACGCCCATCAGGGCATAGCCGGCGTGCGCGATGCTCGAATAAGCCAGCATGCGCTTGATGTTGTCCTGCGTCAGAGCGGCGATGTTACCAAACGACATGGTGGCAACGGCCAACACCGCGAGCAGCAACGACCAGGATTCGCGCATCGGCGACAGTGCGATCAAAAACACCCTGAGGAGCACGGCAAAGGCCGCGGCCTTCGATGCCACGGTGATGAATAGGGATACCGGTGTGGGGCCACCACTGTAAACGTCGGGCGCCCAGACATGGAACGGTACAGCCGCTACCTTGAAGGCGAGCGCCGCGGCAATCATCACCAGAGCGGCGATCATCAGAGGCTGCTCCTGCAGGCCCTCCATCAGGATGGTTTCGCGAATGCCGTCGAGCGCCAGGCTGCCGGTGGCTGCGTAGAGCAGCGAGATGCCGTACAGGAAGATCGCCGACGAGAAGCCTCCCAAGATCAGATACTTGAGGCCGGCCTCGTTCGATTTCTTATCCGCTTTCAGGTAGCCCACCATCACGTAGACCGACAGAGCCTGCAGCTCCAGGCCGACGAAGAGGCTGATGAAATTGATGCTGCGCGACATCACCAGCATGCCGAGCAAGGCGCACAGCATGAAGAAGTAAAACTCGGGCATGTGCGCGTCATGGTCGTCGAGGAAGCGCATCGAGGCTCCCACCGCGAGGATGGCGGCGATCAGGAATAGAGCCGCGAAAAAGACCCCGAAGGAATCCAGAACGATCAAGTCCGAGAAGTATGTGTTCCCCGCGGCCGCTTCTGGGGCCAGGGAGATCAGGGCTGCGCCGGCAAGAACGATCGTGAGCAGCGTCAGCACCGCAAAGAGGGCGGGCCGCTTGCGGGCACTCTCGATCGCTCCCCAGACCAAGACCAAACATGCCCCGAGCGTGATGATGATCTCAGGAGCGATGGCCTCGAGGTCTGCGAGCGAGATAGGGAAGCTGCCCATGGCGCTAGTTCTCCGCGGCTACTGAATCTGCGTCGGCGGCCCCACCGCGGCCGATGCCCTCCATTGAGGGTAGCGGTGGTGGAACGATGCCACTGTCGTTGAAATAGTCGGGTCTTACCCGATGGACGATAGCGTTCACCGCCGGCTCGATCGTGCGCAGGATGGGCTTGGGGTAGAGCCCCATCCAAATGGCCAGGATGCAGAGCGGGATGAGGGTCATGGCCTCGCGCAGGTTGAGATCGGGCAGGGCCCTGATCTCGTCGTCCTTCGGCTCACCCAGCATGACTCTCTGATAGAGCCACAGCAGGTAGGCTGCCGCCAGCACGATTCCCCACACCGCGAAGTAGGCATACGTTGGGTTCTCCTGGAAGGTGCCGGTCATTATCAGGAACTCACCGATGAAGCCGTTCAGGGTCGGTAGTCCGAGAGACGAGAGCATGATGATGGCGAACAGCACCGCGTAAACGGGCATCACATGCGCGAGCCCCGAGAAGCGCGCAATCTCGCGAGTGTGCGTGCGTTCGTAGATCAAGCCGACAACCAAGAACAGCCCGCCCGTGGAGACGCCGTGCGCCAGCATCTGAAAGATGCCGCCCTGCAGCCCCAGTGGGTTGAGCATGAAAATGCCGAGCGTGATGAAGCCCATGTGCGAGACGGACGAGTAGGCCACCAGGCTCTTCCAGTCCTTCTGCATCAGTGCCACCAACGCGCCGTAGATGATGGCGATGATGGAGAGCACGACGATCATCGGGACGAACCGCATTGAGGCGCCGGGAAGGATGGGCAACGAGAAGCGAATGAAGCCGTAGGCGCCCATCTTCAGAAGCACGGCCGCCAGGATCACCGAGGCGGCCGTGGGTGCCTGCACGTGAGCGTCAGGCAGCCAGGTATGGAATGGCCACATCGGGACCTTGATGGCGAAGCCGAAGAAGAAGCCCAGGAAGATCCAGAACTGCAGGTTCGCCGGCAGATCGAGCTTGTAGAACTCGAGAATGTTGAACGTCGCGACTCCGGTCTCACCCCAGTTGTACAGATAGAGGGTCAGGATCCCCAAGAGCATCAGGACCGAGCCGAACAACGTATACAGGAAGAACTTGATAGCCGCGTAGAGGCGGTTCTTGTCGCCCCAGACGCCGATGAGGAAGTACATCGGCACCAGCATCACTTCCCAGAACACGTAGAACAGGAACAGATCCCAGGAGACGAATACACCCAACATGCCTGTCTGCAGCAGGAGCATGAAGATGTAAAACTCCTTGATCCGTGTCTGGATGTACGTCCACGCTGACATGATCGCGATGAAGCCCAGCGTCGTCGTCATGATGATCAGCAGCAGCGAGATTCCATCGATGCCGATGAAGTACTCGGCGCCAATGCTGGGGATCCACTTGGCTTGCTCGACGTACTGCAACTCAGCGGTTGCGAAGTCGAATCCGCGAAGCAGATATAGCGACAGGAAGAAGTCGACCAGCGCAACAACGTTTGCGGTCCACTTGACGAAGTTCTCGTTCTTCTTGTTCACGAACAGGGCGATGAACGCCGCCGCCGCGAGCGGCAAGAAGACGATGATCGAGAGGATCGGAACATTCATTGGCTGTGGCTCCTAGCTGGCACAGAGTGGAACCCGCTGCCTTTGCAATTCGGTTCAATGCAAGTGCGGAGATTGGTCATTAGAAGAAGAGGTAAGCGCTAACGAGGAGAAAGACGCCCAAGATAATGATGAGCGCATAGTTCTGGACGTAGCCAGTTTGCCAGGCACGGAACACACGTGAGGTCGCCTGCAGGTCGCTGCCCACGGCGTTCACAGCCCCGTCGACGACTCGGTTGTCGAAGGAGGTGGCCGAATTCGCCGTACGCTTTGTCGAGTCGGCAACGCCATTCACGACACCATCGACCACGGCGTCATCGAACACCCAGAGCCCGTCGCCCAGGTCCTTGACGCGGTTGACGAAGAGGGCGTCATAGAGCTCGTCGACGTAGTACTTGTTCCACAGCACGCGGTAGGCGCCGCTGAGCTTGGCAGCCATGCGATCCGCAATGCTCATGTCCTTGACGTAGATTCGGTAGGCAATGCCGATGCCGGTCAAGGCGATCACCACGGAAACCACCATGAGGCCCAGCTCGAGGCCGGCACTGCCGTGCTGTGCTGCCTCGGCACCGTGCTCGGCCTCTTGCAGCAAGGCCATGGGCTCGAGCGAGGCCAGCCAGGTGGAGCTCTCAGAAGCGACAGATGCCCCGTGCGACTCTTCGGCAAGCGACGGCGCCAACCAGTCGTAAATGCTGAACTTGTCGTGGATCCACCGCAGTGGCCCGATGCGCAGGACCGCCGGAATGCCGATATAGCCGCCGATCATCGCCAGCCCCGCGAGGGTCATCAGCGGCACGGTCATCGCTTTGGGGCTCTCGTGAGCGTGTTCCTCGACGTGCGGATCCATGCGTGACTCGCCAAGGAAGACCACGAAGAACATGCGGAACATGTAGAACGCGGTGAGGCCGGCAGCACAAGCGCCGATCAGCCAGAACAGCGGATGGCCGAACTCACCCGACCAGGCGTACCAGAGAATCTCGTCCTTCGAGAAGAACCCGGCTAGCCCCGGGATCCCGGTAATCGCCAGGCAGCCCACCAGGAACGTCCAGTAGGTCGTGGGCATGTACTTCCTGACGTTGCCCATCTTCCACATGTCGAGCTCGTCGGAGAGCGCATGCATGACGGACCCGGCGCAGAGGAAGAGGAGCGCCTTGAAGAAAGCGTGCGTCATGAGATGGAAGATGCCGGCGGAGAAGGCTCCCACACCACATGCCAGCATCATGTAGCCAAGCTGGCTGACCGTGGAGTAGGCGAGCACTCGCTTGATGTCGTTTTGCACCAAGGCGATGGTGGCGGCGAACAGCGCGGTGGCACCGCCGACGATGGCGACGACCATCATGGTGGTGGGTGCCAGCACAAACAGGGCGCTGGAGCGCGCCACCATATAGACACCCGCCGTCACCATGGTGGCCGCGTGGATGAGGGCGGAGACCGGAGTCGGGCCCTCCATGGCGTCGGGCAGCCAGACATAGAGCGGAATCTGCGCACTCTTGCCGACGGCGCCGATGAAGAGGAACAGTGTGGCCGCCGTAATCACCCCAGCGCCGACTTCGAAGTGGTGTGCACCCTCGAAGACCTCGGCGTACTTCACGCTACCGAAGGTGAAGAAGATCGTCAGCAGGCCGAGGAGGAAGCCGAGGTCGCCCACACGGTTGACGATGAATGCCTTCTTGCCCGCGTCACCCGCCGACCTCTTGGAGATGTAGTAGCCGATCAAGAGATAGGAACAGAGTCCGACCCCCTCCCAGCCGATGAACATCATTGCGTAGGAGTTGCCCAGCACCAGCACCAACATGAAGGCGGCGAACAGATTCATGTAGGCGAAGAAGCGGAAGTAGCCCTTGTCGCCGTGCATGTAGCCGGTGGCGTAGACGTGGATCAGGAAGCCCACGCCCGTGATCACCAGAATCATCACCGCGGAAAGTGGATCGAGCAGAAAGCCGAACTCGACGTTGAACATTGCCGAGTCGCCGGCCACCGAGTCGGGACCGAGCTTCGCCAGGCCGCCCGGGATCCAGTCGAACAGAGCGATCTCGTGATGGCGGAGGTCCGGCGGGAGCTGGGCCAGCTCCCAGACCGCTCCCACGGAGATCAGCAAAGAGATGAAGATGGCGCAGCAGGCGATCACGCCGATGATGCGCTCGCTGAGGAAACGGCGGCCAAAGAGGCCGTTGATCACGACCCCTACGAGCGGAACGAGCGGGATGAGCCAGAACAGATCGAGCACGGTCCTATCTCACCATCAGCCTTTCAGTAGATGAATCTCGTCGACGTTGACGGTTCGAGAATTCCGGAACATTGCAATCACCAGGCCCAGACCGATCACTACCTCTGCCGCAGCCACGGCGACAGTGAAGACCGTAAATACCTGCCCTGTGAGATCGGGGCGGAATCTCGAGACCGCTACCAGGTTGATGTTGGCCGCGTTGAACATGAGCTCGAGGCACATCAACACCATGATGACGTTGCGCCGGGTCAGAACGCCGATGGCACCAATCGCGAACAGCAGCGCCGACAGCAGAAGCAGATGATGCAGTCCCAAAGTTCCCACGTCAGACTCGCTTCTTGGCCAAGTAAATAGCACCGATCATGGCCACCAAGAGCAACATCGAGGTGACCTCGAAGGGCAGGAGGAAGTCGGTATACAGAGCCATCCCTAATGTCTCTACATTGCCCTCTACACTGCTGCCCATACCGCGAAGGATGGCGTCAGACAGCTCGGGAGCGGCGGGCACGTCTTGGGCACCGGCCCACACCAGGAATCCAATCTCGGCCGCCAGCAGAAGGACCAACAAAACGGCCGGTAGCCATTGCCGGTGCAACCACTCCACCTGATAGGTGTCGCTCAAGTTGACCAGCATGATTACGAACAAGAACAGCACGACGATCCCGCCGGTGTAGACCAGGATCTGCACCGCGGCCAGGAACTCGGCTTCGAGCAAGATGAAGAGGCCGGCGACGCCGATGAATGTGATGACCATCCAGACCACGGCGTGGACCATATTGCGGCGCGTGACCATCATCGTCGCGCTGGCGAGGATGACGGCTGCGAAGATGTAGAAGAACAGTAGCTCCACGGCTTATCGCTCGTAGTGGACGATGGCGTGGCCCTTATGCAGGACCTCGAGATCGTGGACCAGGTCGGCGCGACTGTAGGACGCGGCCTCGAATTCGTTGCTGTGGTAGATCGCGTCTACCGGGCAGACCTCTTCGCAGAGGCCACAGAACATGCAGCGGGCGTGGTCGATGTAGAAGATGGTTGCGTACTTGGAGCCCTTGGAGAGACCCTTCTCGCCCTCCAGGTAGATGCAATTGTCCGGGCAGGCTTTCTGGCACAGGAAGCACGCGATGCACTTGTCGTCGTCGACCCGGAGGATGCCGCGGAAGTTAGGATGAACCGTGGCCCTTTCCTTGGGGTATTGGACGGTAACGTTCGGCTTGAACGTGTACTTGAGGGTTGTCCACAGCCCGATCAGCAGGTCGATCAAAAAGACCCGTGTCAGCAGGCTTCTCTCAGGTGCGGGCATCTACGCTTACCTCAACCAGCAGCTGCTTGGATCAGCAGAATGATGAGCCCGGTCACGAACATGTTCGCGATCGAGATCGGAATCAGGACCTTCCACCCTATCGTCATGAGTTGGTCATAGCGGTAGCGCGGATAGGTGCCACGGATCCAAATAAAGAAATACATGAACATGAATCCCTTGAGCATGAACCATATGGGACCCGGGACTACGCCGAGGAACGCGGTGTATTCCGAGTTCGGGAACGGCCGCAGCCAACCGCCGAGAAACAGTGTCACCGCCAGGCAGCTCATGACGATCATCGCGGCGTATTCGCCGAGCATGTAGAAAGCCCAGCGCATTCCTGAATACTCGGTGAAATATCCGGAGACCAACTCGGTTTCGGCCTCGGGCAAGTCGAAGGGCAGCCGATTGGTTTCGGCCACCATGCAAATAAGGAAGAGGACGAAGCCCACCGGCTGGGCAAGAAAGAACCAAATGCCGAGATTGCGCTGGGCTTCGACGATCCCCACGGTCGACATGGTTCCGGCGATCATCAGGGTGGCCAGCACGACGAATGCCAGGGCGACCTCGTAGGACACCATCTGGGCTGCCGCGCGCAGGGCGCCGATCATCGGGTACTTCGAGTTGCTCGACCAGCCGCCCAGGACGACGGCGTAAATCGACAGGCTCGAGAGCGCCAGAATCGCCAGGACGCCGATGTTGACGTCGGCGATAACGTACGGAACCTCGTAGCCGAAAAGCGTCATGCCCTCGCCGAACGGCATCATGCTCATCGCCGCCAGGGACGCCATCATCAGGATGGCGGGGGAGATGATGAAAATGAGGCTATCGGCGACCGAGGGGCGAAGGTCCTCTTTCATGATGAGCTTGAGGCCATCCGCGATAGGCTGGAACAGGCCCCACGGGCCCACCCGCATGGGTCCCAAGCGGCTATGGATGAACGCCAGGATCTTCCGCTCGGCGTACACACCGTAGGCAACCACCGTCAGCACCACGATCATCACCACCACGATCTGGACGATCGGGATCAGGCCGTATTGGATGAGAAGCTCGGTACTCATCGGTCAACGTCTCCCAGAACGATATCGGTGGTGCCGATAATAGTGACTACGTCCGCTACCAGGCGACCGATGCTCATGGGCTTGACCGCCTGCAGGTTCACGAACGATGGGGCGCGGATCTTACATTTGTACGGTTTGTTCGTGCCGCTCGAAACCACATAGTAGCCAAGCTCGCCGCGTGGGCTCTCGACCACGTGATAGACCTCTCGGTCGGCCGGGATCTTGTGGGTCTTGGGTACCTTGCCCTGGATCGGCCCTTCCGGCAGCGCGTCGAGGCACTGCTCGACGATGCGCACGGCCTGGCGCATCTCCTCCATGCGCACGAGATAGCGGGCGTAGCTGTCGCCCTCCTCTTCCACCGCGATGTCGAATTCCACCTTGTCGTAGGCGCAGTACGGTATGGCCTTGCGGATATCGTAGGCGACGCCCGAGCCTCGCAGCATGGGACCCGACATGCCGAGGTTGATAGCGTCCTCGCCGCTGATCACACCGACGCCGACGAGGCGAGCCAGCCAGATTCGATTATTGCTCAGCAGGGCCTCATAGTCGTCGAGTCGGCCAGGGAAGGTTTCGAGGAACGCGCGAACGGCATCGATCCATCCGTCCGGCAACTCGCGCCGCAGACCGCCCGGCCGGAAGGCCGACGTCGTCAGCCGGTCGCCGAGGGCCGCTTCGAAGAAGTCGAGCACCACCTCGCGTTCTCGCAACGTCCACAAGACCATCGTCTGGGCACCGATGTCCATGGCGTGCGTGCCGAGCCAGAGAAGGTGGCTGGCGATGCGCGTGAGCTCGGCGATGGCGGTGCGAACGTATAGCGCCCGCTCTGGAACCTCCCAGCCGGCCAGCTTCTCGACCGCCTCGACGTAACCGAGGTTCATGTAGGGGGCGGCAATGTAGTCGGTGCGGTCGGTGAACGGGACGTTCTGGTAGTAGTCGCGGGTCTCGAATAGCTTCTCAGTGCCGCGATGCAGGTAGCCCATCACCGGCTTGCAGTCGACGACGGTCTCGCCATCCAGATAGAGGATCAGGCGGAGCACGCCGTGCGTGGACGGGTGCTGTGGCCCCATGTTCAGTTCCATCTCTCGGATGTCGAGCATGCCTACTCCTCAGAGGGCTCTTCGCCCGATTCGGGCTCTTCGGGCTTCGGAGTCCACAGGGGGCCGATGATGCCGGGGCCCGCCATCTGACGCTCTTGTTCAGTCATCTCATAGTCGCCGCGGATGCGATCGAAGCGTCCGCCGCGGAATGCGGCCTGCTGCCGCGTCAACAGCTCGAGGTTGGGACCCTCGAGAGGGTAATCTTTGCGCAACGGGTGGCCTTCCCAATCCTCCGGCAAGAAGATGCGCTCCAGGTTGGGATGGCCGAGAAACTCGACGCCGTAAAGGTCGTAGGCCTCGCGCTCGTGCCAGTCGGCCGTTTTCCAGAGCTCGACGACGGAAGGGACTCCCTCGCCGTCTTCGCAGCCGACCTTGACCGTGAGGCACTGGCTCGTTTTCAGCGAGCGTAGGTGGTAGACGACGTCAAATCGGGGCTTGCGCTCCGTCCAGTCGATAGCTGTCAAAGAGGAGAGAAAGTCGAAGCCGTTGCTCTCGTCATCGCGCAGCCACCGCATGACCTCGATCAAACGATCGGCGCTGATCCGCAGGATGGGATCGTCGATGGTGTCCTTGCCATCATCGCTGACGTCATCAGGGAACTGCTTCACCGCGGCGACGATCAGAGGATGGGGTGGGGGAGGTGGCTCCTCTTCAACTTCTTCCTTGGCCGGCGGCGCGGCCGGCGGGGCTTTCGGTGCAGCAGCAGCGGGCGCCGCGGGTGTCCCCGGAGCTGCGGCGGGTGCTGCGGGTTTCTCCGCGGCGGGTGCAGTCGGAGCTGCGGGGGCGGGCGCTGCAGTCGGTGCTGCGGGCGGCGCCGGAGGCGCGGGCGTAGGTTCTGCTGCCGGTGCCTCGGGCTTCGAAGGAGTCGCCTCTGCAGCCGGCGCTTCGGGCTTTGTGGCCTCGCCGGCACCCTGCTCCGGTTCCGGAGCGGCGCCTCCCTGTTCTTCCTTGATCTCGTTTTCCGGCTTTTCGTCGGTCATCGTCAAGTCAGTCGAGGTTCAGGTCGGGCGCATGTCGCGCCCGCCCGGGAACCTACTTTCTCAGGACCTTCATCTCCTGGATCTTGTCCTGCAGCCTCATCAGCCCGTAAAAGAGCGCTTCTGGTCGAGGTGGGCAACCCGGTACCGCAACGTCGACGGGCACGATTCTTTCGACCCCTTGCAGCACCGCGTACGTGGGGTACGGTCCGCCACAAGTGGAGCAGGAGCCCATCGACATGACCCACTTGGGCTCTGGCATCTGGTCATAGAGCCGCTTGACGATCGGCGCCATCTTAAGCGTTACCGTGCCCGAGACGATCATCAGATCCGCCTGGCGAGGTGTGGCTCGAAAGACTTCCATGCCGAAGCGGGCAATGTCGAAGCGGGGGCCGCCGGCGGCAATCATCTCGATTGCGCAGCAGGCGAGACCGAAGGTCATCGGCCAAATCGACGACTTCCTCGTCCAGTTGAGGAACCCGTCCACGGTCGTCGTGAGGATATTGTCCTCGAACTTGTGCTCGATCAGACCCATTCGAGAGCCTCGCGCTTCCAGGCGTAGAAGTAGCCGAATACGAGGATGGCGACGAAGATGAACATCTCGATGAGGCCGAACAACGCCAGCGTCTTGAACTGCACGGCCCAAGGAAACAGGAAGATCGTTTCGACATCGAACACGAGGAATAACATCGCGACGATATAGAAGCGGACCGAGAAGCGCTGGCGAGCGTCACGACGCGGCTCGATGCCGCACTCGTAGACCTCGAGCTTGCCGCCACTCTGGACCGGCGTCGGTCTCAGGAAGCGGCCCAGAATCATGGCGCCGGCCACCAAGCCGATCGCCGCGAAGGCGAAATATGCGATAGGGAGATAAGCAGCCATATGCAAGAACTTTGCTCAGTGGACCCTTGGCATAGAAATGAAAAGGGCGGCGCCCCAGGCCAAGGCAACTTCTACCATAGGGCCCCCGGACTGTCAATCAAGTAGCGCTTGGTGAATACTCGTATCTTATTGAAATAAAAGCACTTGTGAGGGTCGAGCCGAATTGGTGACCGGTGCTTCAGTGCCAGCATGCGCGCTCTCAACTTCTCAGCGTCCAGACGAGAGGCAACCACAGCTCGCGAGCCAGTGGCAGGCGGCGGCCGCTCAACAGAATGTCGACCTTGTCGACACCGATCGTGGTTTCGAGCAAATGGTACAGTTGATGCAACTGCTCGACCTGCTGCAGCGTGAACGTGGTGCGGTGGCGGGCAGCCTCTCCCGGCACAACAGCGTCCTCGACCGTATGGTCCGCGGCGGCGGTTTCCAGTTCAGATGCCTCGGGGCGAGCCGGCTGCTCGAGGTCAGGATAGACCAGAGTTACCGTCAGAGGGCCGGCCGTGTGCTCGGGGTAAAGAAGTGCGGCCATCTCTGGCGTCAGGCTTGCCAGGAGTGCAGCATCTTCCTTGGAGAGCGACAATATGGGCGTTGCTCTTTCCCCGGCCGGGGTTGCGGGCGAAGACCCGTGACCAAGGGAACCGGATCCAGCAGATTTGTTCTTCGAATCGGAGTCAGGCCCCATGGCGGCGCAGCGTAACAAGGCATCGGCGGGACAGCAAGAGAGCATTCTGCGGCAACTGCCGGCGGTCGACCTTGTTCTGGAAGATCGCCAGATCCTCGACTGGGCAGCGGAACAGTGTTTCGGTCGGAGCTTCCTGCGCCGGGCGGCGAATTGCTTCCTCGATGACCTACGCAGCGGCATCAGAGCGGGTCGCGTCGATGCCGCCGAGCTCGAGGAGCGTCTCACCGATTTGCACGAGGGTGTAGCCGCTGCCGCCGAATCCCTGCTGCAACTCAATTTGCGCGCGGTCATCAATGCCACGGGCGTGGTCGTTCACACCAACCTGGGCCGCTCCCCATGGAGTGCCGCGGCGGCGGACAGGGTGGCTACCCTCAGCCGTCGCTATCTGAACCTGGAGTTCGACATCGAGGCCGGCAAGCGGGGTGGCCGAGACGCGCCAGTGGAGCGACTCTTCCAGCAGATACTGCCCGACACCGGAGTGGCGGTCGTCAACAACAACGCCGCCGCAGTACTCCTCGTCCTCAACACACTGGCCGATGGCAAGGAAGTCGTCGTCTCACGCGGCCAGCTCGTCGAGATCGGTGGCTCCTTCCGGATTCCTGAAGTGATGGCCAAGAGCGGGTCCATCCTCCGTGAGGTGGGCACTACGAATCGCACTCGTCGATCCGACTACGAGGCGGCGATCAACGCGAACACCGGGCTTCTGCTGGCCGTGCATCCGAGCAACTATCGAGTCGTTGGATTCACCGAGGGCGTATCCCTCGAGGAGCTCGTAGAGCTGGGCAAGGCTCACGGCGTGCCGGTGGCCGAGGATATGGGCAGCGGCAACCTCCTGGATCTTGGCCCCTTCGGGATTCCTCACGAGCCCTCGGTGGGGGATCGGTTGGCAGCGGGCGTCGACCTGGTGACCTTCTCGGGCGACAAGCTGCTCGGAGGCCCGCAGGTTGGATTCATCGCCGGCAAGCCGGAGTTCGTGCAGCTCGCGCGGACCAATCCGCTGTTTCGCGCCCTGCGCCTGGACAAGGCGATTTTCCTGGCCATCGAGGCGACCCTCGCCGCCTACGTCGCGGGTCAGCTCGATGAGATTCCCACCGTGGCCATGCTCAAGGCGCCCCGTGATGTCTTGCAGCGGCGTGCCGAGGCTCTCGCGAAGCGCCTGCGCGCCGAGGTGCCTGGCGGGCGGGTGGCGATCGAGGTTGTCGAGGTAGCCTCTCGCGTCGGCGGCGGGGCTGCCCCCGAGACCGACCTGCCGTCCTTCGCCGTGTCGCTGGAATCGGAGCATGGGCCGGATCGTCTGGCCACGGCGCTGCGGCAGGCCGAGCCGCCGGTCATCGCTCGCATCCTCGATGATCGTCTCGTCATGGACGTGCGCACGGTGCAGCGCGACGAAGAGGACGCCCTCGTCGCTGCAGTCGCCTCGGTCCTCACAAGCGACTAACTGCGCAAGGCACGCGGGCGGCACGGGGTAATCACCTAGGCGGACAGTTCACGCGGAGTAGTCTTTCTAGCCGATCGGAACTCCGTGCCACCGCGCTCAAGCGTCCGCTACGGCGATCACCCCGCGCCTCCCTCATCTCGTGCCTACTTGCACCATTGGCCAGCGAGCGATGACCCGGTGAACTGTCCGCCTAGGTGATTATCCAGTGCCCTCCCCATAGTTGCGCAGAAAAATCGAGCCCTGGCGAGGGGCGGCGAGATTACAAAACTTTACTCATGGGCGGCAGATTCCGGCCCGCTGTGTATCGGAAAATGACTGCATCCCTTGAGCGAACTGGAGGAGCTGGATCATGAGATCGACACGAATCGCCGCGACGATTGCCCTGGCACTACTCGTGGCCGTTGCCCCGCTGGCCTTGCCCGCCGGCGCGCAGGACACCTCTGAGCAGGAAGCGCTCGACCAGCGGGTGAGCGATTTCCTTGCCAACACTCGCTGGGGTCGAGGTGACATGAACGTCCCGGAGGTCGATGGCCAGAAGCTCTTCGATCTGATCGTGGAGAACGGCTACACACGTGCCGTCGAGGTCGGCATGTCGACTGGGCGCTCGACGATTTGGATCGCTTGGGCTCTGAGCAAGACCGGCGGCAAGGTCGTCACTGTAGAGATCGACGAGCGCCGCTACCGTCAGGCGCTGGCGAACTTCGAGGAGGCCGGGCTGAGCTCATTCATCGACGCGCGCCTGGCTGATGCTCACGAGCTCGTGCCTGAGCTCGAGGGGCCCTTCGACTTCGCCTTCGCCGATGCCGACAAGGACTGGTACGTGCAGTACTTCCAGTGGCTCCTGCCCGAGCTCGAGGTCGGCGGCTGCTTCACCGCGCACAATGTCAGCGAGTCGAGCGGCCGCAGAGGGCGGGGCAGGGGGGGCACAGGAGCATTCGTGCAGGAGCTCCTCGCCACCCCCGGCCTGGACACCGAGTTCTTCACCCGCGGCGGCGGCCTGTCCATCAGCTACAAGAGCCCACCGGGACAGTAGCTTGGGCTCGGATGCTGCTGCAGTAGAAGAGAGAGAATGGGTGTTCGCCGCAGCAGACGCTCGGGCACGCTGTTGGTGCGGGGAGGTCACAGGGTGATCGCGGCCGCGGATGCCTGAGCGCGGGACCCGAGGGAGGCGCGGGGTGATCGCCGTAGCGGACGCTTGAGCGCGGTGGCAAGGAGCTCCGAGAGGCTCGAAAGACTACTCCGCGTGAACTGTCCGCCTAGGTGATTACCCCGTGCCGACCGGCGATTCCAGCGCAAACTGTCCGCCAAGGCGCTGTCCCCGACCTAGAGGTTGACCACCTCGAACTGCTCCTGGTGGAAGTGGCCATCACCAACCAGACTAAGCGGCCCTTCGATCTCCGCCTTCATCTGGTTGAAGATCGTCTGTTCGTCCCCCCGGAGCGCCTGCGTGATCACCGGATTGGCGCGTATCACCACCTCGCGGCCGTTGAGCTCGTTGTGCAGCCGTTTCACTTCACGCAGGATTTCGTAGCAGACTGTGTCGACCGATTTCACTCGACCACGCCCATCACAATAAGGGCAATCCTGCAGCATCGTGCGCTCCAAGCTTTGCTTGACCCTCTGCCGAGTGAGCTGGACGAGGCCGAACTCGGAGATCTGCAAAACCTGGGTCTTGGCGCGATCCTGCTTGAGCTCTTCGAGGAGAGCGGAGATCAGCTTCTGCTCGCTCGCTTTCTCCTCCATATCGATGAAGTCGATGACGATGATGCCTCCGAGGTCGCGAAGACGGAGCTGCCGCGCGATCTCTTTCACGGACTCGAGGTTGGTTTTGAGGACTGTGTCCTCCAGTCGGCGCTTGCCGACGTACTTGCCCGTGTTGATGTCGATCGCGACCAAGGCCTCCGTCTGGTTGATCACCAGGTAGCCGCCGGATTTCAACCAAACCTTCGCTTCCAGCGCCCGGTCGAGCTGTTGCTGGACCTTGTAATGGTCGAAGATCGGCACGGAGCCCTGGTACAACTCGATGCGATCGGCCACTTCGGGTTGGAGCTGCTCGACGAAACGCTTCGCTCGTTCGTACTCTTTTTTGTCATCGACGACGACACGAGCGAAGTCGGCCGTGAAGACATCGCGTAGCAGGCGCAGCAGCACCGACAAGTCGCGATGGATGATGGTCGGGGGGTTCGCGTTTTCCGAGCGTCGCTTGATTTCATCCCAGGCCTCCCTCAGGAACATCATGTCGTCCTGAAGATCCTCTTTGCTCTGCCCTACGCCCGCCGTCCTCACGATGAAGCCGCCCGAGTTCTTGGACCGACCTCCGTGAATGATCTTGCGCAAGCGGGTACGCTCGGCGCGGTCGGCGATTTTTCGGGACACGCCGACGTGATCGACGGTGGGCATGTACACGACGTAGCGACCGGGAAGAGAGATGTGGGTGGTGATTCTGGCCCCTTTGGTGCCTAGCGGGGCCTTCGAAATCTGAACGAGGATCTCGTCACCCTTCGACAGCAGTTGGTCGATGCGCTGCGATTCGCGCGCTCGCCGGCTGCGACGTCTGCCGGGCTTATGGGCTGGGGAGTCATCGTCCTCCATGTCCTCGTCGGTTTCACTGCCCTCCATCCAGGCAGAGAATTCCTCGATATCGGATAGGACATCGGAGACGTAGAGAAAGCCGTCGCGCTCGAGGCCGATGTTGACAAAGGCGGACTGCATGCCGGGGAGAACCCGGCTCACCCTTCCTTTGTAGATGTTGCCTGCAACCCCCCGCGCCTGTGCTCTCTCTATGAAGGCCTCATTCAGCAGGCCGTCCTCGAGGATGGCGATCCGCGTCTCATCCTCATTGCAGTTGGCGATAATTTCCTTCCGTGGCATACAAAACTCCTCGAGCGCCGCAGACCTTCGGCGAAATCGACTCGCCATTTAGTGTAGGTCATTGCGGTTGCTCCCTCACGCCGGGCTGCAAGGCGACAAGCTGTTTCACCATCCGTGGTGGAGCTGCCGTGGGGCAACTCGCCAGCTGTCTGCCGAACCCAAACGTGGTGTGTCGTGTGAAGTGTCCACTGTCGACGGACTCGTTCTCCAGTCGTCCATCGGTCAGCAAGAAAAGAACCAGAAAAAATCGGATGATTAAGAAGTCTTTGGCAGGGGTCGCAACCCGAATCCACATGTTGGTGAACTAAGTTCAACCACAGTACGGGATCATTATAGACGATGGGGCGTGAAATCGGCCGCACTCTTCGGAAATGGCGGGCAATCAACCCCAAACGGCATCCCATCAGCCCTGAATGAGGGCTGATTCATTGCTTCAGTTGAGAAATCTCCGTGTGCGCACAGACAGTACGAGCCCAAGGGCGATGCCTGTCGTGAGCGCCGAGGACCCACCGTAGGAGAGCAGTGGTAGGGGAATACCCGTGATCGGCGCGAATCCGATGACCATGCCGACGTTCTGCGCCAGGTGGTACAGAAGAAGTGCCGCCACCCCGGCGCAGATGAACGAGCCGAGGCGGTCGCGAGATTGCCGCCCGATCTGCAGGATGCGCAGCAGCAGCAACAGGTACAGGCTCAGCGCCGCCGTCACACCCAGGAAGCCCAACTCCTCTCCGAGAACGGCGAAGATCAGGTCGGTATGCTGGGCCGGAAGGAACTGGAGCTGGCTCTGGCTTCCAGAGAAGAGACCCTTGCCGACCAATCCGCCGGACCCGACGGCGATCTTCGACTGCACAATTTGGTAGCCGGCCCCCAAGGGATCCGCGCCTGGATTGATGAACGTGAAAAGCCGTGCTCGCTGGTAGTCCTTCAGAAGGAAATATCCGATGGGTGCGAGGGCCGCACCGAACAGGCTGAGCCGCACGGCCGTGGCAATACGGAGACCAGCGACCCAGGCGATGCCGGCCACGATGGGGATGAAGGTACTCGCCGTACCCAGATCGGGTTGTAGCGCCGTGAGGACAAAGGGGACGAAAGCCAAGAGCCCCGGCACATAGAGACCTCTGAGACCGAACGGTCGCGGATCGCCCTCGGCGAAATATCGGGCAATCGCGAGGATCACCACGACCTTGGCGAGCTCCGATGGCTGGATATCTATCGGCCCTACGTCGATCCAGCTCCTGGCGCCGGCGCGCTCCGCCCCGAAGAGCAGAAGGCCGACAAGTGACAACACGACCATGCCCCACAGGAGGTACGCGCGGTCTCTGAGCCTCCTGTAGTCGATCGTTGAAACCGCCACCGCGAGAAGGATCGCCACCGCAGCAAAGACGATCTGCTTACGGAAATAGCTGGGTCCACCGGCAGAGGCCACCAGAATTACGCCGAGCGTGTACAGGAGCGCCATTGTGCTGAGCAGCGAATAGTCGAAGGCTCGGAATGAACGGCGGTCGAGGAGGATCATCTGCGGCGCTCGCCCTCCGGTCCATCGAGACTCTGGGCGATGGTGTTGTCGACCTCCGCCTGCAGGGCGAAATAGGTGGACATGACGTGGCCGCCCACAGGTGCTGCAACAAGTCCCCCGCCGCCGCCGTGCTCGATGAGTACGGCGATGGCAATCTCGGGATTGTTCACTGGGGCCAGGCCAACGAACCAGGCGTGGTTACGGAGTTGCTCGGGACGATCTTCCTCGGGGCCCGTCAGAGCCCGCGAAGCGACCTGGGCGGTTCCGGTCTTGCCGCCGAATAGAATTTGGGAATTGCGGGCGCGCCAGCCCGTGCCGTTGTCGTTGACCACGGCCCACATCCCATCGAGAACGAGTCGACGGTGAGCCGTACTGACTTGCAGAGGGCTCGGAATCGCGGGTGGCCGCGCGCCCTGGTCGGCACTGGCTCGAAGAGCGGAGACAGCAGCTTCTTCCTCTCGCAACACCAGGTGTGGCTGAATCTGCAGGCCGGAACCCAGCATGGCAACCATCTTGGCGAGCTGGATAGGCGTCGTGTCGATGGGGCCCTGCCCGATCGAGAGCACGATGGTTTCTCCCGGGTACCAGCGGCCGCCTCTGTTAGCCCCGAGCCACTCATCCGTGGGAAGCGTGCCGGGGTCCTCGTTCGGCAGGTCGACGCCGGTCCTGGTGCCGAGCCCGAAACTTTGCGACTCCTCGACCATTGCCTCCCGGCCCAACTGCCTCCCGAGCTCGTAGAAGTAAACGTTGCAGGAGCGGCCGATGGCACTCTGCAGGTTGACCCGGCCATGACCTCCGGCCAGGCATCCGTAGTAATGACCGTAAATGGTGCGGCCACCCGGGCAGAACACGCTGGTCTGGGGCGTTATGATGCCGCGTTCGAGGCCGGCCACAGCCGTCACCAGCTTGTAAATGGATCCAGGCGGATAGTGACTTTGCAGTGCCCGATTCTGCAGCGGGTCGGCGGGATCATTGACCAGCGATTCCCATTGGGCTGCAGAAAAGCGCGCCGCGAACATGTTGGGATCGAAGGTTGGGGAGGAAGCGAGAGCCAGCACGCCGCCGGTCTCGACATCCAAGACGACCACCGCGCCACGTTTGCCTGCGAGCTGTGCTTCGGCATCGGCCTGCAGCCGAGCATCGAGCGTCAGCACCAGCGTTTTGCCCGGGTCCGGCGGCACCAGGTCGAGGACTCGGACGGTGCGCCCCACATTGTTGACGACCACCTTACGTTCCCCGGCCCAGCCGGCCAGAGCGTCGTTGTGCACTCTTTCGAGACCGTTCTGCCCGACGATATCGCCGAGGTGAAATCTGTCCCGCCCCCAGGAGTCGAGCTGCGGGCGGGTGATCTCCCCAACGTGGCCAAGTACGTGTGCGGCCAGAGTTCCTTCGGGGTAGTAGCGCTTCTGCTCCGGCTGGATCATGACCCCCGGGTACTCCCGCCTTCTTACCTCGATCGCCGCCACGATCGCCATCGACACGTCCTCCGCAATGACTACGGGTCGAAAGCTGGGGATGCCACGTTGGCGGGCCAAGCGATCTTCCAGCTCGCGTTCGGACTGGTCGAGCACAGTGCTCAGCCAGGTGAGGGTGGAGCTTCTGTCTGTGACCTCCTCGCGGACCATGGCGACGTTGTATGCCGGCCTGCTGGCGGCGAGTAGGTAGCCGTTTCTGTCGGTGATCAAGCCGCGCGATGCCCGTACGAGCTCGTCTCTCCGGCGATTGTTCTCGGCGAGCTCGCGGTAGTGGTTGGCATGGACGACTTGGAGCCGCCAGCAGCCCAACAGCAATAGTGTGACCACTACGAGAACGGCAGCCTGGGTAAGCCGGAGACGCAGGTCGACACGGCTCAGCACGGCGGGGCTTTCAAGAGTGGTCTCGCCGCCTTGCTTGCCCCTTCCCGGCCATAGCCGTCGCAGCCTGGAACGGCGGGCGCCAGGCTTCGAATCAGGTCTCCAGGGTCCGACGGTGCTCATTGTTCAATCCTGCCTACTTGAAGCGGCTGCGTCTCGTGCGACGCCGCCGTAGCCATCGTGCAGCCGACAAGACGGCGGCCGTGGCAACGGCCGTAGCGATGGCGCGACCCGTGATGCTGAGTCCCGCCACCTGAGGGGAGCGTTCGAGCAGAACGAGCCAGGCGACGACGATGGAACTCTCCAGAAGCGAGGCGATAGCGGTTACCGCTGCCTCGGGCAGAGGCCCGCGCACCACCAAGAAGCTACTGAACGATGCGATCAGGGCCGCGATGCTCGTCTTAGCAAATCCGTGAAGGCCGACGATCTCGCCCGATAGCCCGTCCTGCATGAGACCGGCAACCGCACCGAGTATGACGGCTTCCCGGAAGGAGCCGCGCAGAGCCGCGTAAACGACGGCAATCAGTAGCCAATCGACATGCCCGAGGGGCAACCAGACCACCGGCGTGAAGGTCTGCAGTAGCCCGAGGGCCAGCAGCAGGAGGAACCAGCGCAGCGCTCTCATTCACCGTTGATCAAGGGGCTGAGCAGGAGCACATAATCGACCCGCCGCACCTCAACGAGGGGATTGAGTGAGATTTCCAGGAAGAGGGCGCCTTCACCTCGCGCCAACGCCACGGGTGGCGAGTCGGGGACCGGAGGCCCCGGGGCCACGCGGCTGACGCGACCGATCGGAATTCCTGCGGGGTAGAGCCCGTCATCGCCCGAGGTTACGACAAGATCGCCGTTCTTCACGTCCTCCAAGCTGTTGACATAGGCGAACTCGAGAATCGGCCCGCCAACGCCATGCACGACACCGCGCGCGTCCGAGCGCACGACCTTGGCTCCCACACCGCTCTCCGGATCCGTGAGTGCCTGCACCCTCGAGCTCGTACCGGTAACGTGCACGACCCGGCCCACGAGGGCGCCATTGGCAGCGACCACCGGTGAGTTTCGTCGAGCGCCATCCCAGCTGCCGCGATTAACAGTGAGCCCCTGGTAACCGTGCGAGATCTCGCGACCGATGATCTCGCCCGCCAACGAGGGTGATGCGATGCGCTCCTTGAGGCCGAGCAACTGGCGCAAGCGCGCATTCTCGCGAGAGGCCTCCAGCAAGGAAGAGTTCTCGCGCTCGAGCACAGCGTTTCTTTCACGCATGCGAGACGACTGACTCGAGGCACCCACTAATCCCATGTAGCGTTGCCACGTGCCGGTCAGAGTCAGCCAGACGGCGGACACGGCCCTGTGGGGGGGGGACGTCAGGGTGTGCACAGTCTCCTCGACAGCGGAGATGGTTTCAGCTTGGTTGACCTGGTATGACATCAGGATGAAGAAGCCGAACAGGAGGCCGACGAGGATGGCTGCCGAACCGGCGTTTCGACTAAACATCTCCATCGCAGTCAGTACATCACGACGGCAAGCACACGCGCCGGAGCAGGTCGATGTCGTCGAGGATCCGACCGACGCCGAGCACGACCGACGACAACGGATCTTCCGCGATTGATACCGGCACGCCCGTCTCCTCACGGAGTCGCAGGTCGAGGTTGCGTAGCAGGGCTCCGCCGCCCGTGAGGATCAGTCCCTTGTCGACGAAGTCAGCGGACAACTCGGGTGGCGTTCTTTCGAGAGCCATCCTTACCGATTCGACGATCGACGAGGTCACCTCACTGAGCGCTTCACGGATCTCGCGGTCGGTGATGGTTATGGTCTTGGGCTTGCCTTCGACGAGGTCGCGCCCCTTGATGTCGAGGGTCAGCTCCTCGTCAAGAGGATACGCGGAACCGATACTGATCTTGATTTGCTCAGCGGTGCGTTCACCGATCAGCAGATTGTAGTTGCGCTTGGTGTAGTTGATGATCGCCTCGTCCATAGCCGTGCCGCCAACACGGATCGAACGCGAATAGACGATGCCGGCCATGGAAATGATTGCAACGTCGGTAGTACCTCCACCGACGTCGACGATCATGTTGCCCGACGGTTCCGTGATCGGAAGGCCGGCCCCGATGGCCGCCGCCATCGCCTCTTCGATGAGGTAAACCTCCGTGGCCTTGGCCCGGTAGGCAGTGTCCTTTACGGCCCTTTCCTCGACCTGAGTAATGCCACTGGGCACGCCGATGACGATGCGCGGACGCACCCACACGCGCCTGTTGTTGTTGGCGCGGCGGATGAAATACGAGATCATCTGCTCGGTGACATCAAAGTCCGCGATGACACCGTCCTTCAACGGTCGTACGGCGACGATGTGACCCGGAGTGCGGCCGAGCATTTCTTTTGCTTCGCGACCGACGGCCTCGACTTTGTTGGTGAGCTTGTTGATTGCCACGATCGATGGCTCGTTGAGAACCACGCCGCGCCCGCGTGTGAACACGAGCGTGTTCGAAGTGCCGAGATCAATGGCGATATCGTTTGAGAAAATCGAGAAGATTGAGAACCGGCGCATGAATTCTGATTGGCTCCGACGTTGGAGAAGGCACAATCGGGCAGCCGGGGACCCTACGCATTGGCCGGGTTGCCAGGACGCTCACCCCAGGCACGGACCCAGGCTTAATGACGTCGGGACGGCTGCCGCGCGACACATTCAGCGAGTGCAGTTTAGCATGGCCGCAGATGATCACGGAAGCGCAAGATGCCCTGAACTAAGGCGTTTCCGCCCATCCGGCCAGCAATTCTCATCATGCTTCTACTCGGGCGCGGAAAGGCCCGCGGCCGCTGCGTTGCGGTAGCAGGCTATGGTGAGGTTGTTGCGGGTCGCCCCGCGCGGGTACCATACAGATATATTCTCGATTCGCTGGCCGCATGATTGTTGGCGAATGCCCCCCCCCATGCTGATTCAAGATCATCTGAACACGGAGGTCGGCTTCCCGTGCTACCAAAAATGCGTCGCAACGTCCGCAAGCTGCACTGGGTGTTGTGGGTTGTCATCCTTGCTTTCATCGCGTTCTACGTTCCCAACCTGGTACAGAGTCCGAGCAATATCGTAGCTCGAGTCGACGGTGACCCGATCGAGGCTGATGATTATCAGCAGGCTCTCCAGCAGCAGGCTGCCTACTACCGCAGCATCAGCCAAGGGGACCTGCCTGAGGACTTCCTGCAGCAGATCCAGATCGGTCAGATCGTTCTGGATTCTCTGATCCGTCAGAAGCTCCTGGTCGCCGCGGCTCGCGACGAGGGCCTGTCGGCCACCCCGCAGGAAATCAAGGACCGCATCATCCAATTCGATGCGTTTCACGACGAGCAGGGCCGCTGGGTCGGTGACGCCCAGTACCAGCAAGTTCTCAGGGACAATGGCTACCCGGTCGAGAAATTCGAGCAGGAGATTCGGCAGAATATCCTGCTCGAGAAGTTGACCGGGCTGATCAGCGAGAGTGTCGCCCTCAACGATGCCGAGGTGGCGGATGCCTACCAGCGGCGCAACGAGATGGTGCAGTTCGATTTCTTCCAGCTTCGCCCAGATGATTTCCTGGCTGAGGCCAGCGCCGAGGTGAGCGACGACGCAGCGCGCCAGCACTTCGACAACAACAAGTCGGACTACCGCCTGCCGGAGCATCGCCGGGTCAGCTACGCGCTCATCGAGACCGAAGCGCTGCGGGACACGATCGAGATCAACGAGAAAGACCTGCGGGCGGAGTATGAGGAGCAAATCGACGAATTCACCGTTACCGAGCAGGTTCAGGCGCGTCACATCCTCTTCCGGACCGACGCCGGCGCCAGCGAGGACGAGGTTGCGGTCAGGCGTGCCGAGGCCCAACTGGTTCTCGACGAGATCACGGCCGGCGCCGATTTTGCCGAGATGGCGAGGCAGCATTCAGACGATAGCTCCTCGACTCTCGGTGGAGATCTGGGGTGGTTCGGACGCGGGCGCATGACGAGGGAGTTCGAGGATGCCGCCTTCGCCCTCACGGTAGGCGAGACCTCCGGTTTGGTACAAACTCCCTTCGGTCTGCACATCATTCGGGTCGATGGATATCGTCCTGAGCAGGTGAGGTCGTTCGAAGAAGTCCGCGGCCAGCTCGACCAGCGCCTCGCTTGGGATCGTGCGCAGGCCATGGTTGCGGATCAGGCCGACGAGATCAGGCGAGCGGTCCTGAGCCGTGATGGCTTGAGCGACATCGCCGAGCAGTTCGATCTGACAGTTGTTCAGAGCCCGCTATTCGACGCGATCAATGGCCTCGAGGAAATTCGTGCGCCGGAGTTCACCCGGCAGGTCTTCGCCCTCGGCTCGGGCAGGGTGGCCGAGCCGGTCACGGTTCCGCAGGGCCACGTCATCTTCAGGGTTGACGAGATCGTCGAGTCCCGCGAGCCGGAGTTCGCACAGGTGGAGGACGAGGTCAGGGCCGATGTGGCCGCTGATGTCGCCATTCAGAATGCCGCCTCCACAGCCGAGGCCTACGGTGAGCGCTTGCGGGCGGGCGAGTCATTCAATCAGATCGCCCTCGAGGCAGCGGTGGCGGTGCAGAGCACCGAGCTCATTCCTCGCGCCGGCGCAGTTCCCGAGATCGGGCGCCAGCCGGCGTTGATCATGGCGGCCTTCGAGCTCAACGATGGTGAGGCCGGCGGTCCGGTGACTGTTGATGGCGGCGGTTTCGCCCTCTTCATGGTGACGAGTCACGTGCAACCGGACTGGACCCAGTTCGGGATGCAGGAGGAGCAGCTCGAGGAAGAGTTGTTGAACCAGCGGCGGAACAACTTGTTCGAGTCGATGTTGCGCCAGCTCCGTGAGCGTTACACGGTCGTGGTGTATGAAGACGTGCAGCGCAGAATCGCGGGGCTGTAGAGATCCAGCAGAGTCGACTAACCTTCGAAGCCGTTCTCATCCTCTCTCGCGAGCAGCCATTCGTCGATTCGCGACTTCTTGAAGCGCCACTGGTTTGCGACCTTGGTGGAGGGAATCGTTCCCTCTCGTGCCATCCGGTACACGGTGGACTTGTGGACGCGGAGGTATTTTGCGACTTCCTCGAGCGTCATGATGGTCGGGCGCCGATCGATGTTGGCGTCGGACTGCGTGCCAGATTCCGTCATAGGCTCCCTAGCTTGTGATTCGGGACGGTTTGTCGGTGAATGATCAATATTTCCCAACACTGCGAACTAGTGTAGCAAATCTGCGCAAACTCACCAAGCAAACACGATTAGCTAGTGATTTTGCTTTCTAGCAACCATAGCTGATCGAATCTGAGCTACAAAGCCCATTGTTTCATGGCAGCGCCGCGCCATGGCCAGTTCCCGGCGAGGGGAATTGACCACCCGTAGTAGTGCCCTGTTGAGATATCCGGGCTATGATTCCATTTTTCTGAGCTCGGAGTTCCTCGATGGGAACCCGAACATCCTGCAAGAACCATGAGGAGTGACCGTGAGCGCAGCGGAGACGGCTGACCGACTGGTCGATTGGTTGCGCAAGGAGGTGCAGGGGGCAGGCTGTCGAGGGCTCGTATTCGGCCTGTCCGGGGGCGTGGACTCATCTGTCGTGGCAGTTCTGGCCAAGCGGGCCTGCCGTGATGAGCACCTCGGGGTGATCATGCCGATCCACTCCGACCCCAGCGACAGGGGGGATTCCCTTTTGTTGGTGGAGCAGTTCCACCTCAACTATCGCGATGTCGACCTCTCCAGTGTTTTCGATGCCTTTCTTGCGGCACTGGGCGAGGGCTCTCCCGGGGCAGGGAAGATCGATCTTCCGATCAACAACATCAAACCACGCTTGCGCATGGCCGCCGTCTACTACCATGCGGCGCGCCACCGTTACTTGGTTGCGGGCACGGGCAACCGCTCAGAGCTCACCGTCGGCTACTTCACCAAGTATGGGGATGGCGGAGTGGATCTGCTTCCCCTCGGACATCTCGTCAAACATGAGGTCCAAGAGCTGGCCGAGCACCTCGGCGTGCCGAGGTCGATCATCGAGAAGCCCCCGTCGGCGGGCTTGTGGGAAGGGCAGACAGACGAAAGCGAGCTGGGGTTTTCGTATGCGGAGCTGGACCGCTACCTGGTTGAGGGAGCGGGGAGCGAAAAGGTCTCCGAGAGAATCGAGGAGCTACGTCGCGGCAATGCTCACAAGCTGCGAATCCCCAAGATGCCACCACCTGCCTCCAGGACCTGACGGACCCGCGCATGGAGACTGAAGAGCGGCTCATCATCGACCCGAACACCTACCTGGCGGACTGCTTCAGGCTTGCCAAGAAGATCTGGAACGATGGCTACCGGCCGGACTTCTTGATCGGCCTTTGGCGGGGCGGGGCGCCTCCCGGCATCGCCATCCAGGAGTTCTTCCGCTGGAAGGGACATGACCTCTACCACACTGCCATCCGGACACAGTCGCTCGAGGGTGTTCTGTTCGGCGACGGCTTCGACGTAAAAGGGTTGAAGCACGTCATCGACATGGTCGAGGCCGAGCAGCGCCTTCTTCTCGTCGACGACTTGTTCGACACGGGGCGCACCATGCACGAGGTGGTTCAGCATCTTCGCAGCAAGGCCCGTCGCAACATGCCCGACGTCAGGTTGGCAGTCGTCTACTATCGGCCTGAGCGGCGCCGATTCCTCGTCGGTCCGGACTACTACCTCCATGAGACGACGGCCCAGCCGATCTTCCCGCATCGCCTGACCGCGATGAGCGCGTCAGAGATCCGGCAGATCGACGCGGAGATGCACGAAGTCCTTTTCGGCTAGTCCCTGCACGCGATTACGCCCGATCGGCCGCGACCCGCCACACGTTCACCGCGACCCGTTGAGAAACCCGGGTTAGATACTGCGGACCACTCGCGCGGCCTCCTCGACCGATGTGCGGCCGCTGCGTACGGCGGTCCTGGCTGCCTCTCCCAGCGGCTGGAGATGCCCGCTCGCGATTGCCTCGACCTCGACCCCCTGCAGGTTGCCGTCGTCGGCTAGCTTGCGGCGCATGGGTCCGTCGAAGGTCAGGGTTTCGAACAGCCCGACCCTCCCGATGAAGCCATCGCGACAATTTTCGCAGCCGGACGCTCCCCAGTAGCGAGCACCGGTTCCCGCCGGAGGCAGGGACAACACCTGCCTGAGCTTCTCGTCGGGTTTCTCGGGGCGGCGACATCCCGAACAAAGCCGGCGCACAAGACGCTGGGATATGACTCCGACCAGGGCCGAAGCCAGCAGGTAGCCAGGCACCCCGAGCTCGAGCAGACGTCCCACTGATTCGAGGGCGCTGTTGGTGTGAATTGTGGACAGCACCAGGTGGCCGGTGATCGCGGCGCGAACGGCGACCATCGCACTCTCTTCATCTCGGATCTCGCCGAGCAAGATGACGTCGGGGTCCTGGCGCAGCACGGCCCTCAGGGCGGAGGCGAAGTCGAATCCTATTGCCCGTCTCACCTGGACCTGGACCACGTTGGGAAGCTGATACTCAATCGGATCCTCGAGCGTGATGATGTTACGTCCGACGGCATCGATGCGGCGCAAGAGCGCGTACAGGGTAGTGGTCTTGCCGGCTCCGGTTGGGCCGGCTGCCAGGATCATTCCCTGCGGTTGCTGCACGAGCGCGCCGATCCTAGCTTGGTCTCGAGCATCGAGACCCAGTTGAACGAGATCGAGCGGATGGCGACTGCGTGGCAACAGGCGAATGACCACCTTTTCGCCATGCTGCGTGGGTAGGGTCGAGACGCGGAGGTCCACAGCGCCGGTGTGATGTTGCGTGCTCGAACGCCCGTCCTGCGGGCGTCGCTTTTCAGTTACGTCAAGGCCGGCCATGATCTTCAACCGGGCGACCAGGCTAGGGTGCAGCCACTTGGGCAGGGCTTCCAGATCGTGCAGCCAGCCGTCCACCCGGACACGAATGCGAACGTGCTCGAGTCGCGGCTCGATGTGAAGATCGCTAGCTCGGGCCTCGAGTGCCCTCTCGATCAGGTATTCCTGCAGGGAAATGACGGCCTTGGGGTCGCCTGGCGCGACGACAACCGGCTTGTTGTCGACAGGCCGTTTGGCTGGCGGCAGAAGTGTCGAGCTGGGCATCGGGCATTCGCCAGGAGGTTGTGACGGGGGTTATGGCTTCCTGACAGAGTGGGATGGCCGCCGCTCGGGACGAGTCCCGGCAGGGTGTGGCCGCGCCTCAGCGTGCGGGCTCGCTACGCAGGGCCGCCGCCTCGCTGCTCGTCTCATAGGAGATGGCCGCCAGCCTTGGAAGAAACGGCTGGGCGGCGATTGAGATGGGTCGGGTGGTGCGACCCGGGGGTCTACAACTCGTCTTCGAGAGCCTGCTGCTTCTCGAACCAATCGACCAGACGCTCCTTCTTGAAGCGCCATTGCCCAGCCACCTTGTTGCCCGGCAGCTTACCTTCACGGGCCATGCGGTAGACGGTGGACTTATGCAGGCGGAGGTACTTGGCGACCTCCTCCAGCGTCATGATCGTTGGGCGGGTCTCTTCCATTGGGCTCTCCCTTCGAAACACCAGCCCGCGGGCGTTTGTGCGCCGTTCTCGCTATGTTTGTTGATGCGCTTCTTGATACCTGTCAGCACCTGTGCAGAGGTTACTAACGAAAGGATTAGGTACACAACTCTATGCACAGCCACTGTGCTTGTCAAGGTGGTATTGTGTGCAAAAGTGCGCGCAAGTGATCGTAGTTGCACGCAGGTGTCAGTCGTTAAGGCCGCAGTGAGTGGCGGGCTAGATGACGTACTGCAGCAGTAGCATCACCAGAAAGCCGATCATGAAGCCCCAGGCCATGCGAATGGGGTTCGTTTGTTCCAGGGCTTCGGAGAGCATCTCCGCGAGAACCAGAAACATCATGGCTCCGGCTGCGAAGCCGAGCAGGTAGGGCAGCAGAGGTCGGAACGCCCACACGGCGAGAAGTGCTGGCAGAGCGCCGATGGGCTGTGGAAGGCTCGAGAAGATAGCCCATGCCGAGGCGCGGCCGACACTCAGCCCCTCGCTCCGCATCGGCACGCCGATGGCCAGCCCCTCGGGGATATTATGAATGGTGATCGCCACCGCCATGTAGAGGCCGAATCCCGGCTCACCCGAGCCGAAGGCCACGCCGATGGCGATTCCCTCGGGCAGGGAATGAATGAACATCGTGCCGATAATGAGGGCGATCCGTCGTGCCCCGGCGTCCTCGAGGTCCCACATCTTCCATTCGCGGCTGCGGATCGCCTTGTCAGCCGCCCAGAAGGCCAGGCACCCCAAGAACACGCCCAGAGCGACCTTCAAAACGTGGGCGCGCTCGAGACCGGGCGCCATGAGGTTGAAGAACGACGCCGAAAACATCAGGCCACCGGCAAAGGCGTAGGCCTCGCCGAGGAAGTTCTTCAGCCTCTCGCCGCCCCAGAGCAGCGGCAGCGGTCCGAGACCCGTCGCCAACATGGAGACGATTGCCGCCGCCATAGCGGCGAACAGCAAGGTCCACAGGTCGTTGGAGGCGAAATCCATGCTCAACATGATAACCGTAAGCAAGCTGTCGCCTAGCCGTGTTTTGTCCCAGGCGGGGTCGAGACGGAACTCTATACTGATCTCCCTATTCCTAAATCTATGGAGGATCCCGTGAGTCGATGCGCGCGGCGGTATTTGCCGCTGCGGCAACAGGGGCTCCAGGCCTCGAACGAGTCAGTCGTGTGCAGCGTGGAGAACGTCAAGACAGAGGCACGACTCGAGGAACGAGCGGAAACCAGAGCCGCGCGCCTCGATCTCGGCCGTCGGCGCATCGAGCCCGAGATCATGGACTCCCTGGGTCTCGGTAGAGGAGAGCACCACAAAGCACTCCGGGCTCTGGCTCGCGTGAACGCTCTGTCGCTCGGCCCGCGCAGGTTCTGGGAGCAAATCCGTGGCTTGGCATTCACGGCGCCGCACACGCCATTGCGTGTCCTCGACGTGGCCTGCGGGGGAGGCGATGTCGCCATCACGCTTGCACGCCTCGCTCGGTCGACTGGTCTCGAGCTTGCTGTCGAGGGCTGTGACGTCAACCCCGTCGCCGTGCGGCACGCGAGCGCGAGCGCAACGAAATTGGGGTGCGAGGTCCGCTTCTTCCAATTCGATGCCATCGAGTCGACCCTGCCCAGCGGATACGACGTGATCTGCTCCTCACTATTCCTGCATCACCTGAGCGATGAACAGGCTGTTGACCTTCTGCGCAAGATGTCAGGTGCAGCTCGACGTCTCGTTCTGATCCAGGACCTGGTTCGCAGCAAGGCGGGCTACATCCTGGCGTACTTCGCTACCCGGGCGCTGACCCGATCGCGGATCGTCCACATCGACGGACCGCGTTCGGTGGAGGCTTCCTTCACTCTCGAGGAAGCGCGCGTCGTCGCTGAACGGGCGGGCCTGACGGGTGCCACGCTCAGAAGATGCTGGCCAGAGCGATTCAGCTTGGTATGGAGTGCGCCGTGACCAGTCCCGGGCGGAGTCTGGCACCAGAGTCGCCGAAGCACTTGAGTGCCGGCACGATCAGCGCACCCCGGGCGGGGCGCACGGCCTGGGATGTGGTCGTGGTCGGAGCCGGCCCTGCGGGATCCATGGCGGCACGGCAGCTCGCGCGGGAGGATTTGTCAGTCCTGCTGGTGGATCGTCAGTTGTTTCCCCGCTGGAAGATCTGTGGTGCATGCCTGAATGCTGGATCGACGAACGCGCTCAGCGAAGCCGGGCTGGGCACGATGCTGCAAGATCTGGGAGCCGTTCGGCTGAGCAAGATGCGAATCGCGGCCTGGTCGCGCCAGGCATGCCTGCGGCTATCCGAGAGCTTCTCGGTTTCGCGTCGGGCGCTCGATGCAGCGCTTCTGACGGCCGCAATCGAAGCTGGCGTCGAGTTTCTCCCCGGAGCCTCCGCCACCCTGGGGCCGTGTTGCAGGGATGCTGGAGATTTCGCTCGACTCTCCGTTCCGAGCTCAGCCAGCGGCGCCCGCATCGTTAACCTCAGCCTGGGTGCTGAACGAATTTCGGTCGCGGGCAGGGTCGTGGTTGCTGCGGACGGGTTGAGTGGCGGGCTGCTGTCGTCGGACGGCGCTGGAGGTACAGACTGGCAGGCCCCTGCGGCCCGCGTCGGCGTCGGTGCCACTTCGCCCATCGGCCCGGATTTCTACGCCCCAGGAACGATATTCATGGCTATAGGTACCAGTGGATACCTCGGTCTCGTGCGACTCGAGAACCAGCAGCTGAACATCGCTGCGGCGTTTGACAGAAACTACCTGCGTCATGCGGGTGGCGCTGGAAAGGCAGCCGCTGCCGTGCTCGAGCAAGCGGGCCTGCCGGCCATCGGGGGCGTCGAGTCGCTGGCGTGGAAGGGCACGGTGCCGCTCACTCGCAGGCCGGCAGCTCGCGCCATCGAGAGGGTTTTTGCGATCGGCGACGCGGCAGGCTATGTGGAGCCGTTCACCGGCGAAGGCATCTCGTGGGCGCTCGCGGGCGCCCTGGCCGTGTCATCGTTCGTTCGGTCGGCCGTGAGGAGCTGGGATTCGTCCCTGGTTCCTCTGTGGGAGAAACACTACCGAGACACCATCGCAAGGTCTCAACGTACCTGTGCCCTCTTGGCAAGTCTTTTGCGGCACCCGCTCGTGGTGCGCTCTGCAGTGGCGCTGCTCGAGCAGTTGCCCGCTGTCGCAGGCCCAGTCGTGCGCCGCGTCGGCAGACCTCATCATCTGTCGACCGCCAGGAGGCCACTGCAGGAGATGATGAAGTGAATTGTCCAACTGATGTCAGCCCTATTCAGCCACAGGGAATCCAGGCATGAGCCTCAGGATCGCTGGACTCGGAACTGCCGTGCCGCCGCACTCGATTGGCCAACAAGAGGCCGCTGAGCTGAGCACCTCTTTCTGTCACGAGGCACAAGGCCGGGCACGTGGCATCGCGGTGCTCTATCGCCGCACGGGAGTCAGCAAGAGGCACAGCGTGCTTCTCGAGTCCCCCGACGGCCCGCTCGAGGAACGCCAGTCGTTCTTTCCGCCCGCCGAGCATCCGGACGATGCGGGGCCGACGACGGAAGAACGAATGCGTCGATACGAGACCGAGGCACCCCGTCTCATCGTGAAGGCAGCGCGTCGGGCTATTGAAGCCTCCGGCATCGATCCTACAGACCTCACTCACTCGGTGACCGTGTCATGCACCGGCTTCTATGCCCCAGGCGTCGACGCCGCCCTGATCGAGGAACTGGGATTGCCTCGAACCATTGAGCGCACGCACGTTGGTTTCATGGGGTGCCACGGTGCGCTCAACGGAATCAGGATAGCGACTTCATTTGCCAACGCGAATCCGGACGCCAAGATTCTCGTCAGTGCCGTTGAGCTCTGCACCCTGCACTTCTTCTACGGGTGGGACGTTGAGAGGATTGTCGCCAACGCATTGTTTGCAGACGGCGCCGGCGCACTCGTGGGCATCGCGAGCGATCCGGCGCCGCAGGATCGGTGGCGTGTGGTCGCCAGCGGGACCCTTCTCATGCCCGGTTCTGCAGATGCTATGTCGTGGCGCATCGGCGATCATGGGTTTCTCATGACGCTCTCGCCGCAGGTGCCGGACCTGATCAAGACCCACGTGCCCGGATGGTTGACCGGATGGTTGAAACAGCACGGGCTAGCCATTGGCGATGTGGCCTCATGGGCCGTACATCCTGGTGGTCCTCGCATCCTCAGCTCATTCGGCGAGGCAGCGGGTCTGGGTGACGACGCGCTGGCGGTTTCGAGGGAAGTTCTTGCTGACTACGGCAACATGTCCTCAGCGACGATGTTCTTCATTCTCGAACGCCTGCAGAAGGCAGGTGCGCCGAGACCTTGCGTTGCCCTCGGTTTCGGTCCCGGAATGGTCGTTGAAGCAGCGCTGCTGGAATAGGCCTAGCCCGGGTTTCTC
>SDBT01002300.1_pt1 | contig 33945 bp, 42 predicted proteins | sample 2277101 | NCBI WGS metagenome assembly SDBT01 (sample SAMN10404973, study PRJNA504765) | marine sediment metagenome | isolation source: marine sediment core GS10_PC15, 103 cmbsf | place: Arctic Ocean: Southern Knipovich Ridge | collected 2010
TGTATATTTTTTGTCGAATGAAAAGTTTTGATTGACGATCACCAATATTTTGATATTAACAAAACATAATGAATTTAGATCGTCAATATCGAGATGAATATGATCGATGATGATCAAGATTTGGTATGATGTGTATATTTTTTCATGTTTGAAGTTTTGAATGGCAATGATCACCAATATTTTGATATTAATAAAACATAATGAATTTAGATCGTCAATATCGAGATGAATATGATCGATGATGATTGAGATTTGATATGATGTGTATATTTTTTCATGTTTGAAGTCTTGAATGACAATGATCATCGATATTTTGATATTAACAAAACATAATGAATTTAGATCATCGATATTGAGATAAATATGATCAAGAATCATCAAGATTTGGTATGATATGTATATATTTTGTCAAATGAAAAGTTTTGATTGACATTAATTTTGATCATCATATATGAAAATGATAACATGATTCATATACGAATCTAGTTAAATCCTGGTCCTGGCATTATAATATTATATGCCAAAGCATAAATTTCGAGCTTGGGTGTTAAATTTATAGATTGATCTTTTGCTTTACAAGTCATTATCATATGACGTTCGGCATCATATGACGTTCGGCATCATATGACGTTCGGAATCATAAGAATCGTCGCAAAATGTCATGAATGTTTTCATGGTGAATTTCTCAGTAGCCGAGGTATTGGCATGCACATCTTGGATGGTAACTTCGATTGTATCGTCATCTATTTTGTTAAAGTTTGTGATGATAAGTTTGATTTGTGAAGGATCAAACTCACATAAAGGCATGTATACATTGAATTCTCTGTCCATTGCAAATTTTAACAACATGTAATGTAAAATATTGACATATCAATTTGAAGGATATTATCATAATTTTGACTTTTCAAGATCTTCTTTGGATCCCCAAAGAAATAAAAGCATAATGAGAATGACAATAGCTATAATAGTAACAACTATAAGTAATTTGTTATTTTCCCAAGCTTGACGAGCATTAGCAGGAGTCTTTCTTTCTCTTAACGACATTTGTGTTATTTACAAGAAACTAATAAAATTGATGTTATTTTTTTGATTTTTTATGAATGAAAGAGGCAATATAAAAGTTATGAAGCCAAATATGTATAAAGGAGAAGTAATTTGTAGTGATGTGTATAAGTCTGGCGTAAAGAAAGGAAAGCCTTGTGAGAATAAAGCATATTATTTTCAAGACAAAAAATATTGTTGTGGTGTACATTCTATAAAGAAAAAAAGAACTGAGTTGAATGTAAATCCTGACAATGAGAAGAATAAGAAGCAGGATGCCGCTAAAAGAGAGAGGATGGTAATTGAATGTACGAAGAAAAACGTGAAAGAGGGTAAGGTAGGTACTGTAATGTGTAGTAAGTATAAGCAGAGAATAGCAGCACCACATTGTGATGGTTATCTGAGTATTTTTCCTAATAACAAACATGAAAATAGGAGTGATGGAATAGGATATTCTTCTTTGTCACCAATGATAATGGGGCCAGTGAAGGTTGGAGATGATAGAGTTCCAGAGGCGACAAGTCTTGAAAATTTCTGGCAGGGTTCTAAATGTTATACATCTGAATGCACTAATAATCGTCCTGATAGGGATTTTTACACTGGAAGGAATGACACTTTTACTTCTAAAGAACCAATAAGACATAAGAAGGTTCCTCCAATGTCATTCAGTGGCGAAAGGAATTGTACCGAGTTTTTTGTCTGGCCAAAAAAGGATGGTAAAGAAGTTTATTTTAAATATTTCGATTCTAGACAGTTTTATTGTGTTCTTTATGAAAGATTTGCATCTGTTAACAAAGACTTTTTAGAGTTAAAAAATTCAATGATAAAAGGCATGAATTTGAATATTATTGGCTATGATGGGTTTGACTTTTCAGATGTTAAAGGCGAAACACTTGTCGAAAAAATGGTATACTGCTACAAAGATGTTCGTAGGCCTTTTGGTCATGAACTCTGTTTGGTAGCAATGTTGATTTTAAAGCCTGAAGATTATCCATGGAAGAAGTATATCACTGAAGATATATAATATATCATCGATGATATATACATTATACATTATCTATAAGACATAGTATTGATATAAGAGAATCTAATGATTCGTGTTACTTAGATTAGACATTTTTGTGTAAAACCGAATGAATAGTAGTCTTTGCCACTACGCTTGATAGTTTCGACGAAAGCATCCTTCATTGATTCATGGTAAATAATACCTGTGATATGTATTTCGAGTTGTTGTTCTTGAGCTTGAGGAAAGAATTTACATTTTACAGGAGCAAATTCTTTGTGATTAGGAATCAGATTTTCGGCAAAATTTGTTTGTAAATCATTCAAATATAGAGTTTTTGACCAATTGTTTATGCTAACTTCACATCTTAATGGACAAGACCAATTATGTATGGATGATTGAACCGAGATTGATCTTAATTGATCAAAACTAGCGCTAGTTTTGATTATCGGAGTTTCAAAAGGTTCATTTTCTTTGCATTTCAAGACATATTTTCTTGTATATTGAATACCTTTGAATGATTTATATGCTCCTAATTTATTATTAATTGCAGCAATCAAAATATATACTTTATTTATATCTTCACATGGTTGATCATAAATAATGAAATCGCCATCATTGAAAACAAAATGAGCAACAGCTTTTACCATAGCATCATCTAAATAATCATCAGGAATTACTGATATAGCTGACCAAAACCAACTCATTATATTATAATATCTGGCATCCCGAGGAAATCCTTCTATAATTTTGTCATGATTAATGAGTTTACATAGACGTTCAATATCTTGAACTCGATATTTTTGAGCAATTATGATAAATTCATGTTTGAATGCTTTTGATGTAAGATAATCACTTTTGTCCTCTTCGGAATCCATTTGAAATAAAATGATTTACTTTAATTTTGAAAGTCATTTAATAAAAATGACTGAATCAGTGGAGGAATTGAAATTGCAGGTAGTAGAGTTGAAACAACAGGTGAAAGATTTGGAAGCACAAATACAGAATGAACCAGAAAAACTAAAAGAAAAGAGTTTTCTTACTGAAGGTGAATGGAAACTCTTTTGTGAAAATAGTAAGTTCGGAATTTCGTCTGAATACGTTGTTAAAGTTCAGATACTAGTAACATTGCTGAGAAAATATTTTCATAGATCCAATGAAACAGAGATATATTTGCAAAGTAAGGAGACAAATATTCCAGATATATCAGAAAAAGTAATTGAGGATATGCGTGAAATTCAAATTTGGTGTCCAAGAGCTTCACTTATAGGATTTTATTGGCTTCACCATCTTCTAGAAAGTGATTCCGAATTCGTTAATTTTGTTGAAGAAATGAATGAGAGAATTGCACCCAAGGTGATTACCTAAATAACTAGGATCAAAGATCCATGTTATTTACTAAAACAGTATATTAAAATGTACTGTTTTTGATTGACATCATCAATTTTGAACATTGTATTTGATTTTGAATGACATCAATCTTAAATATGACATTTGATTTCGAATGACATCATCAATTTTGAACATTGTATTTGATTTTGAATGACATCATCAATTTTGAACATGATGTTTGATTTCGATTGACATCAATTTTGAAGAGAACCGCGCCTAAATAATTAAAACTAGGATCTTTGATCCGTGTTATTCGTCAAATTGATTAAAAATTTCAACATTAATTGAATAATTAAATGTCGAAAGCAGATTATCAAAAATGGTGGCATGAGAAAGAAACTCAAGATATGACTATTGATCTTATGGGAAGATTTGATATTATAATGATAACATCTGATCTTAACGAAAAGGGTAAAATCATTGTAAAAGTTGGAACACTTGATGGATCTCCAATTGAAGGATTTCCATCTAATATCCTAGGAAAACAAGTCGTATATTTCAATTAGATATGCTACACTATTATAAATTCAATGCTCTAAGAGCGCTGAATTATTTTTCCATTTCCCCTCGATAATTAGCACAATCTCTGCAGATTAATACAATTAGATAGTGATCTGCAGCCATCAAGCATTCTAGAGGAAATTCTTTTTCACAATCATAACATGTACTATTTTGATACCCATAAACTTTTTCATATGGACTATCGCTCATTGTAAGCTCGATTTTACAATAATGAAATAAAAAAATTCTTAATCAATTCCATTAAACATGGAAGTCAAAGTATTTACATGGAATGTTTTATCGGAATCGTTTTTCAATGCGGAGTCATATCCAACATATGATCCTAATTTCTTTGATTCTGAAAGAAAAACGAAACAAGTTTTAGACACTATAACTAAAATAATGGCTCATAATTATTTGATAGTATTATATGAAGTATGCGATAATCTTAGAAGTGAATTGATCAAAAAGGCTATATATGTGAAATATGTTGTTAGAGATGCATATTATGGTCATCCAGATTCAGGAAACATGGGAATTGTGATGATGTGGCCTTGTGATTATTATTTACATTCATATGATCAGTTTATTGTAGGACAATATATAGAGGCAACACCTGAAGAAGAAAAGCCAAAGCCAAGGAGTTGTTGGCAATGGTTTTGGAACAAACCAAAAGAATGGACAAGCCTGGATAGAGCAAGAAACAAAAAGAATGTAATGATCTTAGCAACATTGAGTTATAAAGGAAATGAGACAAAGAAATTTATTTTAGCTGGATATCATATGCCATGTACATTCAATGAGCCTAAGATCATGGAGTTTCATATTGAAACCATATGGATGCTTTGTAAAATACATGAAAATCCTAAGATATATGATAATTCAAAGATATTGAATGAATCTTGGACTGAAGAAGCAATTGATCTTTTGACAGGTCCAATACGTTCATATGAAGATACTATACCATTAATATTATCGATGGATATGAATGCTAAACCTGACAGTGATATATATAAGTACATGATAAGTAGAAATATGATTTCAGCACATAAGTATGAAGGAAGAGAACCATCATTTACAACAAATGTTATGAGTAAGTTTACTCCAGATGGTTTTAAAGCTACAATAGATTATGTATGGGTCACAAGAAAATTAATCGTAGAAGTGGATAGTTCAATGCCGACACAATTCACAAGATTACTACCAAATGACAAATTTCCATCTGATCATTATTGGATGAAGTTTACATTACAATTTGAATAATTCTAGATCATTATATGATCATGAATTTTGACATCTTATATCGAGATCTCGATGATCAATGATCAAGATTTTGAATGATAGGATCTATTTTTCTGTGTTTGAAGTTTTGAATGACTGTCAAAAATAAAATGTTGCCAAAATATTGACATTAACAAAACATAATGAATTTAGATCTTCAATGTCGAGATGAAGATGATGATCAAGATTTTGAATGATAGGATCTATTTTTTCTGTATTCGAAAGTTTGAATGACTATCAAAAATAAAATGTTGTCAATATTTTAGCACTAACAAAACATAATGAATTTGGATGTCTTATATCGAGATGAATGAGATCAAAGATGTTTGAAGTTTTGAATGACTATCAAAAATAAAATGTTGTCAAAATATTGATATTAACAAAACATGGTGAATTTTGACATCTTATGTCGAGATGAATGAGATCAAAGATGATCGAGATTTTGAATGATAGGATCTATTTTTTCTGTATTTGAAGTTTTGAATGACTATCAGATTTGAAATGTCATCAAAATATTGATATTAACAAAACATGGTGAATTTTGACATCTTATGTCGAGATGAATGAGATCAAAGATGATGATCAAGATTTTGAGCAATAGGATCTATTTTTTCTGCATTCGAAAGTTTGAATGACTATCAAAAATAAAATGTTGTCAAAATTTGAGCACTAACAAAACATAATGAATTTGGATGTCTTATATCGGGATGAATGAGATCAAAGATGATCAAGATTTTGAGCAATAGGATCTATTTTTTCTGTGTTTGAAGTTTTGAATGACTATCAAAAATAAAATGTTGTCAAAATATTAACATTAACAAAACATGGTGAATTTTGATCAGTTCATGTCGAGATGAATGAGATCAAAGATGATAATCAAAAGAGACGATTTTTAAGTTCGGATCGTTTTGATGCTAACGTAATTTCACGTGTTTTTTGATGTTCTTCACACGTAATTTCTATGGACCATGTACTATTATAATTTTTAACAATATATATTATAAGATCAATTTTATGCAAAGGATCGCAAAGGATAGGATAATCGTTATGTTTAGGTTTGACTATTTTATGAGAATTTCTGGCTCGATATAGAGTTGCTTTCTTATGATATAAGGTTTGCTCACATAAACAACCATGAAATACAATTATTACAGATTGATGATCTACCAGTTTAAAATGGAAACTGGATGAACACAATATAGGTGGTAACAATTCTAATGCTGCAAGAACAGGTACATTAGATATTGGAATAATATTTAATTGTTTAGCAGTAATAATTCTGCATGATAAGTTATCTTCAGAATTTCTTATAGTTCTAATAAATTTTCTATTAATTTTGAACCATTCTGTGTTTAATGCACCAGTGACTCCATAAAGCACACGATAGCACCAAAATCCATTTGTCCATATAGATTTGAATATCTCAAAGTATGTCATGTTATAAAGTTCATGCATTTCTTTGAATGTTAGAAGTTCACATTCGTCTAGGTGTTTAAAGCATAATTTTTGCCATAATGCATGAGATCCTAATATATGTAGTTGTATTTTGTGAGAAGTCCTAAAAAGATTTTGCCATGTAGGAATATCACACTCGTAGAATACTAATTCTATTACAGCTAAACTTGATTTATCCATATATCAATATTGACTTATATGTTTGAATCTAAGAATGAAGAATTAAGATATTTCATTTAAAATAATTAGATTCTATAAAATGGAGAAAGAATTTGAGTTATGTGCTAGATTATTAACAAGTAAAATAGATTCTTTAACGGAAGAAGAGCGAGAAGATCTTTTCATTGAATTAGATGATCCTGATTTTGATGAAAATGAATCGTCACACATGATATGTAAAAGGTTATTAAGTCGTATAGCTGGAAAACAGCCTGTAGGACCCTTTGCTCATAAATATCTTAGTGATTTAGATAAGAAAAGGTTAGAAACAAAAAGAAGGTTTCATAAGCAAGATCAAGCACAAAAGCGAAAAAATTTAACAGGATGTCAACTCAAATCAGCAGATATATTTGGATTTACTAAATATCATCCTCTAATTGATTATGAATTAGCAAGTGGAATGATATCAGTTCATTCTTCATTGTATGAAAAACTATTATCTGAATATAAAACTCCAATCATAGAGATGCAAAATGAAAAAGAAGAGAGAATATACCTTAGAGTTAGTAATTTTCATGATGAAGATAAAAATGTAATTTTTATATCGCCAGCTGTATTAGAGAGATTTCAATGGATTGACTATGTTCTCTTGATGGTTTGTAAGAATATTCCTGAAATCTCTTTCATATCATTTTTATTTTTAGGAAGTCAGGAAGATCTTAATGATATAATGGATATTTTAAGGAATGATTTACCTGGTAAGCTCAATAAGTTAACAGGAATTTCCTTAGGTGAGGATCTTAAAATGGTCATGGAAAATAAAGAAGAGTTTATTATACGTATCATCGGTTTAAAAGATCTTGAAAATGAAGATATCTTTGCAGGAAGAGTATCATTGGGAGAACAGGATGTTCCATTTGATATAATCGCTGAGTAAATCGAGAAATAATTCTAGATCATTATATGATCATGAATGATTGAAGAATTAAGATATCAAATCATGAAGAAGCCTATTCCAGCAGGTTTAGTTGAAGGACATTGCCAATTATAGAGATGATATTGAAGAGTGCCATCTCCAACGCCGAATTTGAGATCCTTCATGAAGGATTCATTTTCCATGATGTTAAGGCAGTTGAAGACATCAAACTTCATTTCTTGTGCTAAACAAAGAGCAATATGCATTAGATCTTTCAATCTTTCTTCTAATTTTGGATTCTTTCGATCAGTAGCCATATAATATCCATAAGCAGTATTAAGAACTTGATGATGTTTATGACCATGAATTTTCGAAGGCAATCCATAAAATGATATGAAATCTGTGATCACACCCTTATTTTCTATTACGTAAGCTTTGACCACTGATGTTGCAGGTCCAAATCGCTGAATGAACTCTATTTCTGAAAATTCTACGCTGATATGGTAAGCAGAAAGAAATTCATTGAGAAGAGCGCAGCATGTAGGTGCATCTACTATTGAAACAATTCGTAGCTTACCCAATTTAGATTTGATTTTTGAATCAATGGTATGGATTTTAATGACTGATTTTAAGGCTAACTTTTGTTTGGGCATGAAATTGATATCGATTAGTTTCTTAGGGTTGAGAGGGCGATGATGCCAGGTTGCAGAGCACGTAATATTCGGTAAAATTATGCCTGCAGTATAAATAGCGCCTGAATAGAGTAAATTGTGTGATTTATCATTACTTTTAATTTCTATACGTCTGGTAACTTCTTTGATGAGGATGGGTGCTAGACTTTTTCCTCTGTAAGAAGGATCAACACATAAAAGGTTAATTTCTGCTAATTTGCATGTATTTCCATACAGTTTAATAATAGAAGGAGTACCAGTAATAAAGCCAATAATTTTCTGACTAGATATCTGCCTAATACCAAGATGAAGTTCAGGATTATATTCAGTATGAGATAGAATCCAGAGGATAGTATCAATAGAATATTCAAGTTGGAATTGGAGACCACCTACATTATATGTTACATAATGCTCATAAAGGAACTTATATATCATTTCGATGTTAACATCGAATTTGATATCAACGTCAGACTTGGCATTGACATTATCAGACTTGATAAGTCGGATGTCAATATTAAACCATTGATAGCCTTCAGGCAAATCATATGGATTAGGACGTAATTCTTCTAAAGTAGGAGCATTCATTTGTTTGACTTCGGTAATATGAGAAGCATCTTTTGTAGAAATGACAGGTTTATCAGCCCAAAAGGGATGTTCACGTTTAGGATCTTTGATTTTCTTGGAAAGATCTAAACCCTTGTATACCGGTTTCATAGTTGTACAACAAAGTTGTATAATTATAAAGACTTTATATACACGACTATAAAGACTTTATACTTATGGAATATAATCTTCTTTCAGTTCATTTTTCAATAATGGATAAAAAGAATATTAAAATTTTGATATTGATCATATAATAAAGACTTCATAATGGAAGACATTATTATGGATCGACCTAATTCTGATCAGAATGAAAATGAATATCAGATTGGTAATATTATTAATTTCAGAATTCTATATAAGAAAAGTTATTATTCTATGATAGGTAAGGTTGCCAATTGTTTAACGCGAAAGGTTCCTTCTGATACGATACAAATCTATGCTTTAGTAGTATATATTGCGGATAATTCTATAGCTCCATTTAAATCTGATAACGTTCCTAAAGAGTATGTTCCTGATGATGAAATGCAATCGAAAGACTATGATACAGCAACAGTATTGAAAATTCCGTTACGATTTGCGGGTAAAATTATTGAAGATGGTGTGTCAATGAAGAATTTAGTGTTTAACAAAGTTGGACCTTCATTCTACAATTGGTTGGTTAAGATAACTGATCCTGAAGATCTAGAGATTTATGCAGTCGGAAGACTATTGGATATAGGATCAACATCAAATAAAGGAGATGTATGTTATGTCAAACTTCCTAAGAAACAGAATAAATTCATTGAATGTCGTGTTCAAAGATATGATGCTCGAGGAGGAGTTTTTGTTGAAGCTGACCCAAAGGCTAACATTGTTGTAGTGCCAAGCAGTAATGTATTATTGCATGATATATCTGAAATTGATCGTAATGATCGAAAGCTTTATCAAGCTCAATATATGAAAATCATAGTTGATAAGTTGTTAATACTGAAGCTAAAACGTCAAGGTGTAAATGCTATCAAATTTACAGATGATGATGAAACTAGGTGGTATGGTTTTACAAAAGATAACATGTATATTAGTTCAAGTCAGATGCTTAGGAAGTTAAATGTTGAAGTCAACAAGGATTTTTTAACGTTCGGGCATAGTGGTCAAATTGACGATGATGAAGATCAAGAGCGTTGTTTGGCACCAAAAGTCAATGGTATTATTTACGTAAAAGCTCTTAATGAACCTAAGAAGGATCAAAGAAAGAGTGTATATATGATGGATGTTCTTGATTATGAAGGATTTGATGTATTTCACTCATTCTTTCAGACTGAAGGCAAACATAAGATGTTTCAAGGTAAGAAACCATCTCAAATAATCTCTATGTGTTATAGTCATAATGGAGATCCCACTGTCTTTTCAGATCTAATAATGGGTTATTTCCATAAAGAAACAAATAATGCAACTATTAAAGCATTCAAATGTGAGTATCTCTGGTACTTTTATTAAACACTGCGCTAAAGTGCATAGTTTATTTAGATTCAAATGAAAATAATGATAATATTTTATAGTAATAATGATTTGTAAAAAATTTTAAATGAATAATAGTAAAAAAGATACTAATTAAATGAATATTATCCAGCGTGATGCATGTTGGGATGTCGCTTGGGAGTTGTTATTTATTAAGGATGATGTTGAAATGTTAATGAAACTGCTTAGTAATTGTAACAATGCCGCAAATCGCGGTCAATATGATTACACGATGCTTCATCGTGCGTGTTCATTTGGAAGAAAACGATGTGTAGTATGGCTACTTCAACAACCAAATGTCGATGTAAATGCTATAAGTGGAACTTCAAGAGTACCATTGCATAGCGCGGTTGCGGGTGGTGATATATATTGCATGAAATTGCTATTGGACGCCGGCGCGGACCCCAGTATCAGGGAAATAAGTCGTAACCGAACACCGCTAGACGAAGCTAAAGTTAATGGCTATGAAGACTGCGTGAAATTGTTGTTAGAATATAACAACAATTAAACAAGCTATGCGCTAAAGTACAATGTTTATCATCGATCCCTCTTATATTATATGTTAAATAATGTATAAAAACAGTTTCGATGTTTAATCAACTTGGCAGCTCAAGTTGGTTGCTAAAATGGAGATTTCTTTAAATAACTAGATTCAAACGAATCATGTTAATTGAGTTAGGGCTATAGTTCTGCAATTCAAAAATCCCAACATTGTTTACTTAAGAAACAACGGAATTTTTCTTGTTCTTCATTGAAGATTTGATTTCGAACGTCCCTTCTGATAGTATCTTCGTGTAATGCATAGTATCTTTTGAATACTCCATCTCTCATCTGTTTAGTTTTAGATGGATCTTGATCCCATTCCATGTAAGCAAAGGTTTCTAAGTTGAATTTCCATTCGGGGTCAGATTGCAGTTCGGCGACAAGTTGTCGCTTAACTTTAGGTTCAAGTTCTTTGACGAGTTGTCGCTTAACTTCAGGTTCAAGTTCAGCTCGGATGATGTTTGTCATTTTCTCTCTGACGACAGGTTCTGTGTAAAATTTATCAAGTCTGTTCAAAGACTCAATAACCATCTGAGGTCTTTCACGGATAAGAAGATTATAAGCTGCGGTCTCTATAGTCTCTTGGTTAGGTTCTGCTACCTTATTCTTTTTCTCTCTTGGGGAAAGATCAGAAGTCCAAACATCTACTACTTCAAAAGTAGACCATTTTAAATCCTCCTCGCCGCTTTGACAATGAATATCTTTGATCTTTATCATTAGACATCCAGTCATCTGTTTTCTAAGTTTATGGGGATGGGTTGAAGCTTCAAAACTATAAATCTTGTTAAAACCAAACAGTTTGAAAGAGTTAACACTTGACCTTTTAGTGAATTTGCTGTAATCTAAGCAAAGATAAACAATTCCGGTTGGATTGTTCCTAGTAATTGTATATCTCAATTCATCCTCTGTTAGGATGAATCTAGCCTCTTTTCTTGTTTTATTTGTTCTTGCGGTATATCCTACACGATGAAAATGATCAGCAAGAAGAGCATGAACTTCAGATCCAGAGGCTGATAAATAAATATCGTGATCATCTGACCATGAGGCGTCATCACTGCTGTCTTCTTCTCGTTCTCTTTTCTTTTCTGTACCATTTCTATGAGAATCTTCTTTCGCGGAAATCGCGAATACAGTCTTGTTTTTTCTAATAGGAAGCATTTTTATCGCAAAGAATTTATCTTTATTTTCATAAACCTTTAAATGATAAAAAATTAATATTTTTAAGAATCAATTTAACAAAAGATGTAATTATATATTTACATCATAGTATAACCATGTTTTTTACCATTGTAATACCATGTTAAAGTGTCGACATCTCGCGGAAAATGATAATAATCGACATCAAGATCATGAGTTTTCCATGGGCAAATAGAGCATTGAAATGTGTCATTCATTTCAACATGGCATCCATTACATATGATCATATTTGGATTTTTACAAGGTTGACGCATAACAATTGATGCCATAGTATTCCATGAATTTTCTATTTCTGAAGTACATATATGACATTGTTCATGTAAATATTTCCAACATAAATTATTTAAGGATCTAGAAGTGATCGAAAGAGTACAACTATCTTGTACATTTATTAAGTCTAAGATCATTTTCATGACATCCATAGGAAGAGAATGAAAAATAGTAGAAGTAATTTCTGAGAATTTGGGTTTGGAACATGATATATCCATGGGTAGAAAAATTATCTTAAACGAATTTAATTTTGAAAGATAAAATATTATCAATTGAATTGATAGCATCAAATTTGAGGGGTTTGAAGGAAGAGACCAGTAACGTTGATACTTCAATTAAACCTGGAAATTTAATAAGTTAGATGTGATAACATCATACTTTTAGTAATTAGCATGGCTGGAAAATCGACGTCAGAGAATATAATTTTTGAATGGATTTTATGGGTCATAAATTCAATTTGAAAAATGAGGGAGGTTAAAAATCGGAAATCAGAAAAGAAACTTTTTGTGGAACTTTAAGGGTAAAAATAGCCTAAAAGAAGATTTTAGGAGATGAGAATTTTTTAGACCATTTTAAAATCTGGAGGTCCGGATCTGAAGCACAGTCTAAAAAAAGTTTCACTGCTGTAATTAAAGGGCTGTCTTAGCTCATTCTAGGCACGACCTTAACAAACCAACTTTCAACTTTTTGTGATTTTTTACGATCTAAACTCCTTTTTATCCTTGAAAGGTACCAAGAAATTGACCTTGATCACAGATTTAAAAGTTTATAATTAAACTTTTAATGAACGATCAAGTCGGAAATTCTATTTTAGAAGACGAACGACTAAAAAAGAACGCCGCTGCAAAAGTTTATTATCACGCGAATAAATCGAAAGTTGTAACTGCTCGTAAAACAAGAAAAACAAAACAAAAAACTGAAATTTGTCTGGAAAAAGGTATTCCCGAATTCCTTGCAGAACATATAACTTTCAAATCAAACGATCAGATACTACTTACTTTTAAAGATACACAAGACCTATTTGCTGTTTTATATAGAGCCAAGTTTAAATCTCAATACACTAAAGATATAACTAAAACTGTTATAAAATGAAGAACTCTGGATATGGTTATGGTTACGTTAGAGTTTCTACAATTAAACAAGCAGTAGAAGGTTGTTCTATTGAAGATCAAGTAAGACGTATTAAAGCGTGGGCAGAAATAAACGACATAAAACTAATGGAAATATATATTGATTCTGGTGTTTCAGGTACTTTCATGTTTGAAAGACCAGAATTTGCAAAATTAATGGATGCTCTTGATAGAAAGGATGTACTTGTAGCATATGATGTATCTCGAGTTTCTCGTAACTCTGGTGACACAGCAATTCTTCTAGAAAGACTTAAAGAAAAGGAAATATATGCAGTTTTTATTAAAGATGGATTTGATACTTCTACCATGATGGGTCAATGTATGGCTCAAATGACATCTATGATGAAAGCCATAGAAGCTGCTCAAATATCTGAACGAGTTAAAGATACTGTAGAAATGATGAAAGCTAATGGACAAAATATTACAAGACCAGTTTATGGTTGGAAAAAAGAATCTAATATCAAAGGTTGTGGTTTAGTTGAGGTTATGGAACAACAACTAGTAATCATTAGAATGAAACAACTTCATAAAGATGGTTTATCAATGAATGCAATTGCAACACTTTTGTCTAAAGAAGGCACAGTTCCGCCTGGTAAAGGCACGAAATGGAATTCAGGAACTGTTACTGCTATTATTCACAGGGGTCCTGTAGCTATTAACGGTAGAAAACGAAATTGACTAGAAAATATATTTCATGTCTGAATAATAAAAGTTATGAAAAAACTCGACATTTATTATGCTTATTTATTAACTCCATCTAATGATAGCCAACCTTCGTTAGAACTTCAAGAATCTAAAATTCGAGAATACCTTGAATCTCAAGACAAAAGAATATTTAAAACATTCACAGAAGGTGTAATAGAATCTCCATGTTATGAAAATAGAATTCAATTGCATTTGTTATTCAAAGAAACATGTGGCGATAAAATTATATTGTTTAACATATTAGATATGTTTTCTAATTGGGAAGATGGAGAACCTTTCATTGAGAAATTAGAAAAGACAAATTCTATTGCTTTATCAGCTACAAATGATCACAATACTTCTAGTCATATGAATAAAGCTATGCTTCGTATAAATCAAACAATGATGACATTTTTCCCTAATTCAAACACATCATTAGAAAATAGAGTAGCTGTATTAGAAAGAAAGTTGGCTTCTATTCCTGATCCTTCATTAAATTTAGAAGACAGAATCACATCTATTGAGACTTTAACTTCTAATCTTAATCTATAAATATTATATCATCATGGCCCATGTCATTCACTCGCTATCAATGTAATAGCTATCTTAATGAATAAACATGGCATTTAAGATGCCTGGTTTAGCTATTGTCCTTTCCAAGAATCGGAAAGTGTCCAGTCTTCAAAGTAATTATCGACAGTATTATGGCGTATATCACCTGTGATATACCCATTTTCATCGCAATATACACGAATACGTTGCATACTCCCAGGCCTTAGTGTTAGATAGAAAAACATACCTTCGCTCGATCCATTACGGGGGATCATTTAAAGGACTTCGCACGTATATATTTCCATCAGGACGTATAAATGAAACATGCAAGCCATGTATTCTGGTAAATACCCATACTTCGTTCTTAACTTTGTTTAATTGAATAGACAATTGTCTATCTTCTACTAACCTTTCCGCCAGTTTTTCATTTTGAGCATCTCCTGCAATTTTCTCTTTTCATTTAATGGCAGAAAACAAAATTAACATGATCTATATAGATCTAGTTATTTTCCACATGGTCCCTTGAAATGTTTCTCACTACAAAATCCAGAACCACACATTGTTTTCTTACAAACACCACATTTGCTACGTAGATAATTTCCATATAAATCTTCATTACATTCACAACATCTTCCAACTCTGTTCACACAAGCATCTGCATTTGATGCAGCGCATTTTCTACAAGACGGACAACTAGACATTATTTCTATTTCAAGACTGTTTTGAATCATCAAAACAAAATTTTTTAAAGTCAACTGAATAATTAAACGCGGCATAAGAATGCCTAGTTTATACTTTATTTTTTCGATGGAGATTCCGGCTCTCCAGCTTCCTCGACATCGTTGTGATTGGGTCTCGGGCGCTTTTGTGCGTTTGGCGTATGGACCTCCTCACGCACCTCGGCGACAGCATTGCATGCAGGAAGAATGCTCCTGCGAACTCTACGGTTGGCAACAGCGGCAACACAAGGTTGTGGCTGCCAGAGTCTTTCACCGTCATAGTGTTGCATTGGAACACTACGATGAATCTTGGTGGACTCATCATAGGAGACGATAGGTTCACTTACAACCACTTCAAAGCGGTCTGTGAGTGAACCCAAGAGCATTGCCTCAAGGGCTTCAATGTCAAGAAGCAGTACATCCTTGACATCTTCGTTCCCGGCTGCGTGAGCTTCAAGATTTCCACTGATACGACGGGTCAAATATCCTAGCAGTTCTTTCGACATATTTCTTTGTTGGATTTATAGTATTCTAATAATTTTTTGAAAATTCAATTTAAAATATAATATGATTTTTGGAATTTTTATATCCTTTAGGAATAAATTAATAACTTGATATAATGACAATGGAATTACCACCTATTACAAACCAATATATTCAGATGATAGCTGATTGTTTAGAAAGTAATGCTCTTGCTGAAACCTCTAATGCAACTTATAGTATGTACATATACAGTACAATATATCAAATAGCAAAGCAATATGGTCAGTTAGAATGTGATTCAAAAGATATTCTTAATTATGTTAGAACTAATCATCAATTATGTTTAGAATTGAGTAGAGGCTTTCAACATATGACTGGTCCAACAAGTGAGTGTCAGATTAAGATTTATTGTGATATTCTATCAGTTGTAGAGGAAGTCATGATTAATAATGATTAAATTAGATTCATATGAATCATGTTTATATGAATCATGTTTATGTTAAACGATAACATGCCAAAAATCAATAGAAAATGATGATTCATCTTCAAGATAAAGATTTGCTTCAACAGATCCTTGAACAGTTTCTAGTTTTTCTAAAAGTTGATCTTGATTAATAGCATCAAAATCAATATCATAGCTTTGGAAGATATCTGTTTTTGAAGTATGATCTCTTACAAGAGATATAAGTTTGGCTCTTGCTTCACCTTCATTAGTATAATAATAAGATAATCTTTCAAAATCTGTTCCATAAACAATACTTGCAACCCAATATTCAGTTCCTTTTTTAGGATAAGGATATACCCAATTATCAGGTTTTCTTACTCTTAAATCTTTCAACTGTTCATACTCAGGTATAATATGAAATATTATACCTTCATTTGTCTGCTCTGCTGCTGGTATTGCCATAACAGGCTCATCACCAAAATGAAACCATATATCTTGTTCGCTTTCGGAAGGAATTTGGATATCATATAGACCATGTTTAAGAACTTCTTTTGAAATCCATACTCCTGTTAAATAATGTATGAAATCTTTGTTTTGTGAGAAAATACGACTAATTTCACCATGAATATTATCCATAATTATTATGAAGATTTATATATCATAAAATAACAATTTTAACAATTCAATATAATTTAATTCTTTATTTATAATGGAAAAATCTTAAAGATATATAAACACAGCATTTAAATGATTAATATATATTCTATGTCTAATAAGACAATGAAATGAAGTATGATTTTTGTATTATTGTTCATTTATTAAAATGGGTGAACCTGTAGATTTGGAACCAGTTTTTAAGAGTATTATTGATGATGAAACTCAACAGAAGGTATTTTTAGTCTTTGGAGATGAAGATATATCAGATGCGCTGTTTTGGTTTCTAATGAATGAAGTAGGAAATGATTTGAAATTCATACCGGAATCCTTAATTAAAGGTGGTGAAGAAGATTATCCTTTGTATAATATCAAGGATGCAAAGTATTTAGTGATTAAAGGTTTAAGTAGATATGATGATATTAAAGAATCATTTGTGAAACAGCTGACAGGTGGAGATGAAATGTATGATCATGTATCTCATACTCTAATTTGTCCACCTAGACCTAAAATCATCATTTTTTGTGATGAAGAACCATTTGATTATCTTGGTTCGTTTACAACAAACGACTTAGCATGGTTGTATAGAATCAGATCAGTAGATAATGGATATATGTGCTAAACTATTCTTGATCCGATAGGATCGTGAATTATTGCTCGTATGCTTAGTTAATATTAGCCCATGTTTTGGCTAATTTCATAGATATATGAGATGTTTCAATACAACTAACTTTTTCCATGATAAGTTCTTGATCATAGCTATAGTAGACACGTCTAATACCATATTGTTTTAAAAGTTCGACGCAATGTTTACATGGTTTAGAATTATTTAATGTGGATCTAACAATTACTATATCACAATTTCTAATATATCTACTGAATTTCTTTCCATTTTTAGTTCCATAAAAGACGTTCTTTGTATTTTCGTATGGCTTTCATCTCAGCATGATCACTGCTATCATTAACAGAATATGATATGATTTTACCTTTTCGAAGGATAATAGCAGCATGTTTGTGTTGCTTAGCAAAGCTTTCTCTAGATATATCTCGTGCTATCATCATAATTGTATTCATTTTGGTTTAAACATTAAATAAATAAATTAAACATGATTCAATTAGAATCTAGTTTGTATTATATGGTTCTTTAGTCTAGAAATAGAAGTAATATGTTGGAGCAACACCGTTATCGAACTTGCTCCATTTTTCTTCAAATCTGAAGTTGTATTTCTTTGCATATGTTTTGATCCATTCAACGCAGTATACAGGAGTACTATGATTAAAACAAATATAACCTTGAAGAAGATAAACACGATATGTGCAGTTTTTGACAAAATCTTCAATGAATGCTTTTAGAACAACTTCTCGAAGTTCATCGCCAGTTGGCACATCAATTCCGTAGGTATTCAATTCTACGACTTCTTCGGTCACTTTAACCTCTTCTAAATTAGCAATTGAATCTGGTTCACTATGATCCAAAGCACCTTGATATTGAAAGACACTTGATTCTGCAATTCTATTAACTTCTATAGCGGATTCATAATACATAGCTCCATTTTCTTTAATAAAAAATCTTTCATTAATTTTCTTATCAAGAAAAATTCCTGAATTTGAACTATCACTATCAAGACATTTAAAAACAAAAGAATCTCCAGACTTAATAATGAAGTTTCTATTAAGAACTGCTTCCTGCAAATGATACATAGTTATATTATCGACATGCATGTCGATAAGATTTTTCAGCGATTCAATCTGTACATCCGATAATACTCCAACTGAAGTATGACGCATCATAGACGTTTCATTTGTGTTTATATCTTGATAGTAAACAAGTCCCTCCTTTTCGAAATGATTATTATTAAGAACATAACATGTGGAATATTCATATAAATCACCTGTTGTACATTTAAGCTTATACATTGTATTTCCTCCATAATTTCGATAATAAGGCAATATGTTAATAATACATTCATCAATGAAAAGACCATCTCGATAAATCAGCAATATAATCTTATGTTTAGTAGTATCATCAGTATCCATTTGTGAGACACGCTGAACAGATGTGAGGTCAACCTTCTTAGAAGGAATTTCAATGCCAGATTGTTCTATATATTTTATAAATTCTATTGCATTATCGGTTACATAGCGACGATTGCCATTTTCATTTACACTAAATTTTTCATGATTGATATTTGTAAAAATATCGTTGCCGGCGACAGTACTATGAAACTTGAGATGGGACGTGGAACCAATAACAAAATCACTACTAATGACAGCTTCATGTAGATGATGCATACTTATGTCGTCAGTTTTCATTGCAATAAGCATTGCCAATGATCTATGTTGATCATCTGTAAGTCCTTGAGATGAACTGGTTGACTTAATTGTGATAATTTCCTTTGTTTCCGCATCTCGTCGATAATAAAGCCCGTTCTCCATAAAATGACTACCTTCGATATGAACGGTGGACCATTCACAGGATTTGTTATCCCATAGACACATAAGTTTGTACATCTTATTTCCCTTATGGGTTCGATAATAGGGAAGTATGTTGATAACATATGGTGAGACAATGAGTCCTTTTTGAAAGATACGCCATATAATTTCATGTTTAGTAGTAATGTCAGTATCCATATCATAAACACGCTGAACAGCTTCAAGATTCAAATCCTTAGTATCCGAAGAGTATGTTTCTGTCTTCTTAATGAATACTTCCAGCTTATCATCAGATACATAAAGACGAGTACCATCTTTTTCAATCATGAATTCTCCCATAAAATCTGCAAAAATTGTTTTTGAATAACTGTCTTCATAAACAATAGTAGATGTAGAATTAAGGACAAAATTCTTGTTAAAGATAGCCTCCAGTAAATGATACATACTTACATCATCAGTTTCCGTTTTAATAAGATACTTCAATGAGTTTCCTCTGATACCATCGATGGAAAGATTTATTCTATTTTGGGTATAAGTGATTATAAGGACATTTTCGCCCCAGACTTTATAGCAAAGTCCTTCTATAACAAAAGCTTCTTCTTTCACATAAGCCGTATAATAATGAATTTCATCTCCGTATTTAGCAGAGATCTTATACATTTTCTTATCTTTATATCTTAGAAAATAGGGTAGAACAGTCATGTTATCGTCGATAATGAGTCCGTTTTGACAAATATGATCAATGAGTTCATTCCTAGTAGTATCATCTGTTTGCATTTTGAGGACGTTGCCCATGCTTTTTATTTGTGTTTCTAAGTCATCATAATTGTCGGTCATCTTCAATTGAAGATATTGGATTTAGAATATTTAATAAAAACGAAATTTAATAAATCAATTGATCAATTATTAAATGAGTAAAGAGAAGGAACTTCCACATCATAAATATGCTAAACAATTCTTTAATGAATATGTAGACAAATGTATAAAAGACAGAGCTTTTACGATTCGTGAGCAGAAGAAATGGGGAAAACTTGATGGTAAAATAGCTAAGATGATTCTTGAAGAACAGGCATCTTATGTCGATATTGTCACAAAACGTATATGTGATCTTGGTCCTGAAATGGCTGAATCATATGCTAGAGAGTCTTTGGAATTATGGATTAGAAACTCTGAAGAACCAAATAGTTGTGGTATAGCAAATTTTGCTTACACTATTACCTGCCTTCCAGAAGATGGTCCATTAAGAAAATTGTGTTTAGTTAATTTTCACAAGGTTCTTGAAGTTAAACAATCTACTAAGTGATTTACTTTGCGAATCACTTAGTAGAAACATGAAAACTGCAGATGTACAAAGCACATTTGAGAGTTACTTTGACGCAGAAGATGAGAATGATAATTTCTATATGAATAACATTCCAAAAATGACTTCTGCTGAAACAAAACTTATGGTGGATCAACTTAAAAGATGGGTAAATTTGCTAAGAAATCATCCATTCACACTTAAAGAATTTTCTCATTTCAAACTTGAGATTACACAAAGTGATGTACTTAATTTAGTTAATTGGTCTGCATCATCACTACTTGACAATTTTATTTGGTTTGATTTCTTCTATGACAAAATTAATGATCCAATGACAGCTTTTGTTGCTTGGATGATGATTGAAAATGTGAATGATAATCACATACCACAACCTCCATTAGATCAAGAGGGTAGATCAAGTGTATGGGATTTTGTTCCTCAAATAGAATAGTATATTTAGCTGGTTAATCCTCGCCTGATATCAGGCTTGGAATATTTATTTTATTATGCATTAATGAGAAAGATACAAAAGAAATTAGGACTTTTTAGCATAATATTTTGTAATTCTGTGAGTGGCATTTTCGCATCACCCATTTGAATGCCAGTTACAAAATCATTAAAATTAACATCTTTCAAATATAATTCTTGAAATGTTTTAGGAGTTGTAATTGTCAAACTAATATCTATTTCAGGAGCATGAAAGTCTCTTTGCAAATTAACTTCTTTGAGAAGATCAAGATATGGTTGTTTACTCAGATCACCAGATTCACCATCACGAAGCGGAATGATTGTTATAAATAATTCGCTTATAACAAATCCATAATAGTTAATCCCGTATATTCCATCCCCAGTTTCAAAAATATTTCCAAAGTAATCATCGTATAATTCTTGTCCAGTCATCATCATGATTTCATCATCCGCAGGTGTAGATGATTCTTGATGACTAAAACAGAATTCGTCACTAGTCATATTCTGACATTGAAATCCAGATTTAGTTGCGCCTAAACATCTAGTCTTAGATAAATCACTCATTTAATAAAAAAGAAGAATTCTTAACCAATCTTCTTTACCACATACTTCAACCTCAAATAGAATAAAAGAATTTCAATGACAAATATAGTCAAAGAAATATGGATGAACTTGTAAGAAAACTTAGAAAAACAGCTCTTAAATTGGAACAATCACAAGAACAAATAATATATTTAAATCATGAAGGAGATAATATTTGCAGATTAATTAATCATTGTATGACTACTGGAGATATGATTGAGTTGGCTCGAAAAATTAATGATGGTGTAGTTTTAGATACAGAACAGTATCAAGAATTACATGAAGATTCTGATGAAAGAAAAGAAGAAAATGATGGATATAGAGAAGAGATTGAAGCTCTTGAACAAGATTCTGATGATCATATGATCATTGATGACGACTCTGATAGTCTATCTGCTGATGATCATAAGATGTTTGAGGCTCTTCTTGATGAACTTGATATTGATGGTGATTGGAGTACATTAAAAGAATTATATGATGATTTAGGATATGATAGTCCAAATATCGATCTTTACATGGACGGATGGCAAGATTTATTTGATGTTTTAGAAGAATTATATGATAATAAGGAGAATATTTTCGAGACCAAGTGGCAGATTTATAGAAGGTTCTTGACTGGAGATTTCGGATTAGATCAGTTGATAGAATTCAATACTGCATTAATAAAATATTTGGAGGATGGTCGAGATGATCATCTCGACCAAGACTACTATGATATCAATTTTGATGAAGAGGAAGATGCAGAAGAGGAGGAATCTAATTTAATATTTTATCAAATGACATTAGATTCTGGTCTTTATATCATGGGTTGGGATGAAAAAGTTGAAGCAGTCAAAGATGATTCGGAAGCGTTAGAAGCTTTATATGATCAGGTAGAAGTTTTTCGAGACCAACATGATGAACGTGAAGAAGCTGATACAAGAAAAAGAATGAGAAAAGAATTTGATAATGAAGATAACCCTATTGAGGAAATTGAATTTGAACAAGAGCAGACTGACTTTTTGATCTATCCTACTTATTTTAAGAGGTTATGTCAAGAAATTTTACAAGATTATATGGAGGATGCAAAGTTTGATGATGATGCTATAGAAATTTTACAACATGTTGGAGAAGATATGCTACTTCAAATGTTTCAAGAGACTAATAGAGATGCAATCCATGCTGGTAGAACTCATATCAATGATAAGGATATGAGATTATGGTACTCACGTAATGATCGTGATATATGGTAATTAAATCTTGATCTAATTAGATCGTGATTAGTCAATATCAGGGACAGATTGTTTAGCATCATGTGTGCTGAATTTAATGGTTATTTTCAGTTCGGTTTCATAGTCATCTGGAAGTTCAAATTTTTCTTTGGTCATTCGAACGGCTTCTTTGAGAGTATTTTCTTGCATACTACTTTCTAGAAAGTCTCGGATAGCCATTTCTCTCAATACTTTCTCTGACGCATCTTGACCAAGCAAAGTTCTGATAATCTCATCCGAAGATTTTGGTTCGCCATCTGGTCCAGGTTCCATGAATGCAGATGACATTTGTGTAAACATACCCCCTAATAGTTTTCCCATACTTTCTGAGTCAGACATATCTGCATTGCCTAATGCAGTCGTAAGATTTTCAAAGTTAAAAGGTTCTTGTTTTTGTTCTTCCGCCATATTTTATGAAAAGACAAATATAATATTTTAAAATAAACAGAAGTGAAATGAATTTCAATATTAGCGCATGTTCAACAAGAGGAACCATGGATGGGATTGGAAATTGGTTCAATAAACAATTGAAGCCTCAAAGCATGGCATTCGCAATTGGTGAGGGACCATATAAAACTATTATGGAAGAATCTAGTGTACGAGTTGAAGGATCTTCAGGTACTTTAGTTTTTAGAGCAAGTCTTACTTCTGAAGGAACTACGGATGATAAAGGAATACCATTAAAAGCTAAGACTCTAACTGGTGAATTACTAATGACAATTTTAATAGCCCAGGCTGATCTTACAGGAGTAAAACTATGTTAATTGCTAGATTATTACAAAGTATTCATAAACAAAAACTAATCACGATTCAAATGAATCAAGATTTCCATTAAACTTAAATATAATATTTCCAATTATCATCATATAAAACAGTAAGAAGCTCATATGCTTATGGATTTTCAAGAAAAAGCTGAAAGTCTCAGAGGTAAAATAATAATTTTTGAAGGTCTTCCCGCAGCAGGTAAATCTACTATATGTGATGATCTGGCCGAATATCTTAATAAGCATGAAATACCTACTAAAGTCTATATAGAACCTGTATATGACGATTTAATAGAAGTTGTACTTACGGGTATTAAGAAATATGCTTATGCATACCAAATGTATAGGTTAGCTCAACGTCAAGCAATTCGTACTTCAGCACAAGTATGGGCACAAGAAGGATATTGTTGTATTATTGACGGAAGTATGTTAAGTGCATTCTGTTTTGCACAATTTCATAAGAACCAAGGTAATTTTGGAGATTTAGAACTGAGTGAAGAACGTTGGGATAACTTTAATAAGTCTTTTTGGTCAATGCAATTTGATTCACCTTATCGGACTATTTTCTTAGATATATCCCCGATAACATCATTTGATCGATCTAGTAAACGTGGAAATATTGAAGCAAATACTATGCATTTGCAGTTTCTAATAAATTTGAGTCTTACTTACAATGAGTTTATGTCTGAAACATGTGAATCACCTGAATCCTTAACTCCGAACTTAATAGAAATAGATTGGAGTTTGTCTATAGATAATGCCCGTGATAGAGTAGCAAAGATTTTGGGTTCATTATAAACTTAAGCTCATTATAATCACGATCTTAATAGATCAAGATTAATATACTCTATCAAGAATAAGTTTTATCATAGATCGAGCAATGTATTCTAAAGTAGACTTCTTTCCTTCGATTCTTTCTTCAACTTGTTGGTAGTTCATGCAAGCTAACGCGGAATTGATGATAGGAAATCCTGTTGCATCTCTAATACTTCCTACGTTAGCAAAAACTCCTGCCGCTGCAGCTTCAAAATGGTATGTGTCTCCCTTGATCAATATTCCTATAATTACTGCACCATCTACTCTATCATCAGGTGCAACTTTTTGATTACGACGAATAATATTTGATACACCATAAGTTAACTCGGCTGAGCCGGGAACATTATATTCTGTTATGTTTTCTTCTTTTATTCCTAATTGACATAGTTCGTATTTAATTCTATTTCTCATACGAGTAATATATTGTTCGTGCCATGAGCTGTAGACAATATCTATCTTAAATTTGCTATTTCTTTCAAGATCATCTACTTCTGGGAAGATCTTATTCATCAAATCTTCCCGTTTTCCATGAGTATTGTCATGAATCAAGACTTGCTGTCTCTTGAATTCGATTCTCTTGTCAGATAGGTACCTTTCACTGTGAATACTGTAATCTGTTAACATGGGAGAAAAGCTAACTACGTCAACATTAGAACCATCAAACACATTAATCTTTTTAGGATTTTCAGTAAACAAATGAATATTAGTTATGCCTAGCTTAGACAGCATCTTAGGAACATCATCATAAGTGCGAGAGTCATCAGAGAATCCCAATTTCCTATTAGCTTCGAAAGTGCTAAGTCCTTCATCTTTCTTCAGAGCATAAGTTTTGCATTTGTGTATTCTGCCTATACCTCTTCCTTCATGATCAGCAGGAAAAACAATAATACCACATCCGAAATCTGCCATATGTTTCATGGAATTCTCTAGTTGTTTTCCACAATCACATAACTCTGATCTTAAGACATCTCCTGTAAAGCATTCTGAATGAATACGAACAGGGACGACAAGATTCAAATCATTGCCTGGATCAAAATCAGAAGGATAAACTAATACTGTATGGGCAAGAGGCAGTTGACCACTTCCTGCATCAAAGCATATTTGTTTCCATTCCAAATCTCCAATTTCTAGTTTAAGATTGCAAGATGCCAATATTTTAATAGTATCAAGTTTCTTTACCTCTTCTGCTAATTGATCAACTGAAATGATAGGCATAGAATTATTACGAGCATATGTAAAAACTTCCTCGTCTTTCTTTATCGAACCTCCTTGATTTTTAAGTTCGCCTATTACAGCAACTCTTGGATAGATTCCGGCTAATTGGCATAAGGCTATAGCTGCTTCAGTATGTCCTCTTCTTTCTGCTAGACCACCGGAGTTAGCTATCAACGGGAAAACATGACCTGGACGATTAAGATCATCGGGAACTGTTAGTTCACTGGCTAAGGCTTTTACTGTCATCAGACGATCTGCAGCACTTATCCCAGTTCCTGTAAGCTTGTGATCTACTCTTTCAGTATATGCTGTACCATGATGGTCTGTATTTTTTCCTGGAGGATGGGCCAAACTGAGATTTAGTTTGGCCGCCCTTGATTTTTCAATGGGAACACATACAATTCCAGAAGTTGCATCAATCATTTCTGCCATTTGACTTTCTGTCATTAGTGATGCTGCTCCTATTAAGTCACCTTCGTTCTCTCTCGATTTGTCATCTACGACAACTACCAATCCACCATTTCTAAATTCTCTAATAACAGATTGTACATCATCAAACTTCATATTGCTTGACTTAAGAGTAGGAGGAATATGTACTTCTTGTTTAACCAAATATCGTTCCATAGTATTATTCTCACCTTTGTAAGTTATCATTTTAGAATTAATAAGATCGATATCAACTGAAGGCATATTCCAATGATATCCGCCTACACCAAAAATCTTAGATCCTTTGAAGATAACAATTTCATTTACTAGACCAGCTTTAAAGAAAGAATTATGAATAATACCTCCTCCTTCTACCAAACATTGTACAATATTTTCATTATTAGCTTTCACTAATGCCGACATCATACCACGCAAATCCCTATTATCAGAAATTTCAATAACTTTAGCATGAGTATCTTTCCATTTCTCTGGATTGGAGGTTAGGACTTGAGCATTATAACTAGCATCTTTGGATGAAAATATTTTATGGTGAGTAGAGGTCAAACAATTTCCGTCTATGACCACTTTTTTGAAGTTAAAAGGCATAGTACATGTAGTATCTACAATATTCTCTTTACCCAATAGTTCTTTGCTATCATTGGTTGTGATTTCAGGATTATCTTTTTGAACAGTGGAAGCTCCCATAATAACAGCTTGTGATTCAGACCATAGTCTATATACTTCCTGCCTGCTACCAGCATGAGTAATCCACTTATCTGAACCATTAGCATCCCGATAACATCCATCAACAGTCAAAGCAATTTTAGCTATAATCCATGGCATGCCAGTTTGCCTATGATGAATATATTGTCTAAGACTAAACTTGACTTCTTCATAAACTTTAACATCAACAACTCTCATGAAGAGAACTTCAATGTTAATTTTCCTTAAAGCTTCAATACCTTTTCCTGTCACTTTAGGATCAGGATCTTCTATACCTATAACAACAGTAGTTATACCATATTCAATTATTTTATCAACACATGATTGTGTTCTTTTTCCACTGAAAGCAATACAAGGCTCTAAAGTACAATACAGAGTAGAACCTAAAGGACTATCACAACAACTATTTAAAGCGATCACTTCTGCATGATCTTCTCCAGCTTTTTTATGGTAGCCTTTACCAATTATACTATCGTTAAAAACGATGACACATCCTACCCATGGATTAGGAGATGTAGTTGCTCTTCCCATCTCTCCTTCTTGAATAGCTAGACGCATATAATAAGAGTGATCTCTGACTTCACGATTGTAGTCATGAATATCAAATTCTATATTTACTGTTTGTTCGACAATAGAAAGTCCAAATGTGGTTCTCTTCAAAGTTTCAGGAATAATAGCTATCATTATGGAAGATTTATTAATTTTAGCTACTGTTAGACTTATTCCATTAATAGCAATACTTCCCTTGTATGTTACTCTAGTCATATTATCGGTAGAAAGTTTAATAACTAATTGTGATAGATCATCAAACGATTCAACCTTTCCTGTAGAGTATATATGGCCAGAAATTACATGACCATTAAGATGATCTCCAGCTTTAACTGCAAGTTCGATATTTACTTTTCTTTCTGATATTTTCGGTAAAATTTCAAGATAAGTTTTGACTATAGTTTCAGGTGATACTTGAAACATACAATATTCAGATGTAATTTTAGCCACAGTCAGACAGATTCCATCTATAGCTACTGAACATCCTATGGTTAATAAATCCAAGAATTCTTTGGTTCCATGGACACAGATTTGACCATTGTGCAAATCAATTTCTGCAGTAAACACGAATTGAATAATTCCTGTGAACATTTTAGATATATGATTTTTATCTTTAGACTACAAATACATATATTATGATTTGTTACATTACGATTTGAGTTTAGACTCTTCTAAAATGTTTTCCTTAAACATGATGACTGAACATCCTCATTTTGCACTGTTATACATTGACTGTATATTAATTGACAAGTCTCCCGGAAAGTTTATATTTGCAGTTGATTTATCTGATCATATATATGTTCAGCTGATATTGAAATATGAAGGTAAATATAAGAAAGGTCCATCTTTCAACTATGTCAAAATTACATTAAATAATGAAGAGAAATTCAGTTTAGATGGTATATTAGCAGATATTTTGCGACCTTTCAATCGTTCCCCGTTACAACATATGTTCCATTGATGATGGATACTGGGTTTACGTTTGGTAAGAAAAATGATCCGTATATGATCATAGTAGAAGCAGATTGTGAAGATGCAACCTTACAAGCTAAGATTATTAAAGATTTAATCTAAGTTCTATTAGAACTATGATTTATGCAAGAAGATAAATAAATCTGTAAATAAATCTGTATATAAATAAGATGAGCTGGCTTCCAACATTTGTTAGAAGCTTAGGAGCAGGTGAAGCTTCACTTTTTGCTCTTTATTGTCAATTAGATGAGAATTTTGTAAAGAAAATTACCAATGTTATTAGCGCTCAACAAGATTTAACATTATTTGTTCCGTCCGATCAAGCGTTGACAGACCTTCAAAAACTATATATTGATGTTTCAATCGGTGAATGTTTAAGGCACGTTTACGATAATCATATCGTATATAAAGATGTTAAATTATGGTGGTCCAAAACAATTGAGACATCCAGTGGTAAGAAATATAAATATAATAAAGACTTAAATACTTTAGATGGTGATGGATATGTCCTTAGAAAAGGTATGTTTGCTGGTTGTATTACAGTATATGTGATTAATGGTGTATTACAGAATGGTATTTAATCATTATGCTGCTTTGCAGCGTATACGTATAAATATTTTAATACAATAAAATAACGATTCTTATTAAATATCTAAATGGAAGGAGAATTTGTTGAAGCTGCGTTGGATACGCTTCCAGCTGATGACTTGCTTTATATCATGAAACAGATGACACCAGAATCTGTTATCAAATTATGTCAAGTTAACAAAGCATTTGATGAATTTTGTCAGGATGATTTTGTATGGGTAGAATTGATAAAAGAACATTATCCTTTGTTTGATACAACATCAACACCAAAAAAACAGTATCAAGCATTAGTCAATAAAATATTTACTTATTATATTGTGTGGGATGGATTTGGAGCCCGTAATATAATAATTGATGAAAATGGTAATGAAATATCTACATTGGCTATAGGTGCCGAAGCTATATTAGGAAGAACTGCTGTCGATGATATTGAATTTAAAATAAGAGGATTGCCATTTGAAAAAGATACATACATGTGGGTACTGCTATATGATGAAGTTGGTCGTCCATGGGGAGAAAATAATACTCAAGTATTTAGAACTAAAGAAGAAGCTATTAATCATATTATAGATGAATATTATGAAGATCTCCTAGATGATTTGGAATTATATGCTGAAATAGCATTTGGAGATGTGAACAATGGTACAGTTAATCAAGCTGTAGAAAATCATGAACTACCAATACCATTTACCCATGATAATATTAAAAGGTATCTTAATGAGTTCGAAGTAATGAAGACTTTACGTCTAAACGAAATGGAACATGGTATACAAGGTGATGCAATTGATACATGGCTTATTAAAAGAATTTTATTCAAAGCTAAATAGCTTTTGTTGTTAATGAAAAAAAACAACAAAGATAATTGGAGCCTGATCCGTTGACGAGAAGAAGATTTCAAAAAAGAATCTTATTATATATTAGGTCTTATAGACCATGTAAAATATTAAGAGTTTATATTGGCATATTCTCTTCTAGAACAACATTTTAAATATCCTATATCCGTAATATAAACAGATGTCATAACCACAATCAACAATATAATACAGGTTATAAGTAACCCTAAACCTATTTTATATGAACGGATTTTTGATTTGAGATGATTAACATCTTTTACTGATAAAAAACATTTTGTATAAAACGAACATGCTATACCCCTCTCTACATTAGGGTACCTTAAATTGTTACCTGGATCGCATACGCAATTTAAGGTAATATTTAATGGGTAATCACTCAATTGCCGTTGAGCTACTGATTTTTCTTCTTTTGATGCTAATGGTGATATCATAACAGAATCGCCATTAGAAGATTCCCACAAACTAATGAATTTATTACGGCATTTGAATCCTCTAACAACATCGTTATTTATTACTTCAGCATTAATCAAAGTAATACTAGAAGGAACATACCTAATACTTATTTTAGCGTCAGTATCTGATATGATCATAACTACGCCTACACTTAACATCAGTAAAAGCATAACTGTTACAATAATATAAGCTGTCGCTCGTCCGCATTTACACGGTTCACCCATTATCTTTTTCATTTGATAGATAATAAAAATATTAAATTTTGGTTTTTTAATGTATGAAACATAAATCTAGTAAACACGCTGCGCATACGATTAGTTTCTTAATATTTTAATATATATTAAAATGGAGAAGCTTTATAAGAAATGGACATATAGACTTACTGATACGTACAATACTAATAATATGATTAATGACATTGAAACAAAAATGTTATTAGAAAATATAGATATTGTACGTATTGATTTACAAGGAAATTTCGTTTATGATGAAATTGTGTATGCTGGATTTATGCCAATGTCATTATCTGTAAATTATTTTGATGATATAGATAATGATGTTATAATAGCTCATTTCATTGAAAAAATGCCAATAGATGATCAAAATCAATGGTTTTCTGATAATATAATTGATCTTTACAATAATCAAAATGCTGATTATCCTTATTATAGTAATTATCTCTACGCAAACTTAAATGGATGGAAAGAATTCACTAAGAAAAACGCTATAGCATTTCCTATGCTACTCTATTTTAAAGATTATATTTATTCATCAAATAGACCAATAAATGATATGTCTATGTTTAGACAAGTAACTTCAATTACATACAATCCTAGAAATATTCGACCAAATAATAAATATACAATGAATATATTAATAAATAATGGAATAAGAGTTCAAGCAATTCCAGTTACACGATATGCTCAAGGTAAGTCTAAGGGATTATTTTTCGATGCAAAAGATGATGAAACTTTCTGTGGAACATTTTACTATTATGAACCAGAATCATTAACTTATTTATCTTATAATACAATAAGAATATATAGAAATAAATTCGAAGCGATTAAGAAATTATATAATGAATTTAATATTACAGATAAGGTGGAACCTCCATCATTTTCAAAGTCTGAACTACTTGATAATTATTATAATCATCCAAAATTACTACCTCCCGACTTGAAAATGACCATCAATCAATTCTTTTATCCTAATGAGAAAGAAGCTGTTTCCTTCTCCCAACATAAACATTATATGGGCTATTCAGCTGGTCTTTATGCGCTAGAAGATAAATATGATCAAGCTATATGTAATGTTGGTAATAAAAATGGTATTGATATTATTATATTAACACATATGATAGGTCGCTTTCAGATTGTTACTGAAATTCTAGATACAAGAATCAGACAAGAAAGCTTATCGAATCTTATATATCCATCAAGAATTAATTAAATATCAGATTTAATATCATATCTGATATTTAAATGGAAGAGGAATTCGTTGAAGCTGCTTTGGATACGCTTCCAGCTGATGACTTGCTTCATATTATGAAACAGATAACACCAGAATCTGTTATCAAATTATGTCAAGTTAATAAAAAGTTTGGTGAGTTTTGTAGAGACGATTTTGTATGGTCAGAGTTAATAAAAGAACATTTTCCTTTATTTAATGCAACATCAACGCCAAAAGAACAATACAAAGCATTAGTCAATAAAATATTTACTTATTATATAATTACATCAGAAAGATCATATAATATACAGGTAATTGATACTCAAGATAATGCTATATATATATTTCCTATGGGAGAAGAGGCAATTATAGGAGAAGCAGAGGAAGAAAATGTGGGATTTAAAATAAGAGGACTACCTTTTGAAAATGATACATATATGTGGATAACACTATATGATGATTATAGATATAATAAAGATCAAACAGAAGTATTTAGGACTAAGGATGAAGCCATTAATCATATAATGGATACTTATTATGAAGATTTATTAGATGATATGAGAATATATGCCGATCAAGAATTTGGGGCAGTAAACAATGGCACAGTTAATCAAGCTGCGGAAGAACATTCATTACCTATACCATTTAATATAGATAATGTTAGAAATTATTTAGATCTCAACAAATTAATGTACAATATTCCGTTGGAGGACCCATTACCAGTCCCAAGTTTGCCTGGCTTATGGATTATCAAACGAATTCTGTTCAAAGTTCGATAGAATTAATATTACAAGGTATAAAAATACATTGTAAAGTAAATAAACATTCAATAAAATGAGGAAACTTTATGTGTTTTTGATTATAGCAATCATCGTAATCATTATCATATTTATACTCTTAAATATAAAAAGATGTCCTAAGATAGATAAACCAACTGTCCCATTCAGTATGATACGAAGTAAATTAAAGACTGGAGATGTTCTTGCTATTCATGGCTGTAATTTGTTAAAATCATCGATGTTACGGAAGTATCTTGGATGCGAAGCAACTCATGTAGGAATGATTGTTCGGAAGCCTAGTACTATGAGTGGATTGCCTGACGAACTTTATGTTTTAGAATTAGGTCCGTATTCACCAATGAATCCATTTAGGAAATCAGATGCAAGATTTAAACCTCTTGATCAAATCATGAAAGAGAGCGATCATGGTGTATTTGGACTGATGCCAGTTGATAAAGAAATTCAACTTAGCGATGATGAAATTGCTGATTATATGACCTATAAATTCAATTATTTCGTACCGAGTGTGTTCTGTCCAGGCGGAAAGTATAAGATTTGCTCTTCATTTGTAGGACAGATACATGAAGATAAAGGTTTGATAGAAAACTCGCATCTTATGTCTCCGTGCGATTATTATAGATCAAAGAAAATGATATTCTTTACTCGCTAATTTGATTGTCGAACTTGACAATGCTTAAAGAATAAATATTGTTAATTAAAGTTATGCTTACGGAAGAATCGGTTAAACATGCTATATATGATGATAAAATGCGTGATATTATAATAAAAGTATTACCAATAGCCAAGGCAGATAATGATTTGCTTGCATTTTATGATTTCATGAAGGACAAGTTTTACTTCACTGAGTTGTCATTAACAGATGAAGAACAAGAAAAAATGTTGAAACTGGCATCTGTTATTATGCCTGGTAGACTTGCAAATGAAATATGCAACATAATAATTAATGCTAAAAACCCAGAAAAAACAACCGATTTTATGCAAAGACTGTCGGAGGCTAAAAAACAAATGTTTATGGAAATTATGTTAAACATAACAATCCTTAAATATGATTCTAATGAAATGACTGAAGATGAAAAAAGTAATACTAAAATGCTTGTAGTTTCATGG
>SDBT01002302.1_pt1 | contig 33938 bp, 38 predicted proteins | sample 2277101 | NCBI WGS metagenome assembly SDBT01 (sample SAMN10404973, study PRJNA504765) | marine sediment metagenome | isolation source: marine sediment core GS10_PC15, 103 cmbsf | place: Arctic Ocean: Southern Knipovich Ridge | collected 2010
GAATTTACCGTATTAGCTGTAACTGCCACTTCATTTACAATAGAAAACGAAACTGGTACGGCGGAATCAGCAGTCACTTTGGGAGCCGATTTTGCTACCAATGTCAATATTTATAGTGCCGCTGGTATTATGGTGGGGGACAAAATAGATATTACTGCAGGGTTTAGTCCTGTAACATATGGAACTTATGATATCACAGATGTCAGTCACGACTATATTGAATTTTATTCCACAGAATCTCTTCCTACCGAAACAGGAATTGCAAGTAGCTCATTTTTAATCTATAGAGACGCTAAACAATTTTTATATATAGAATCAAATAAAAAAATAGGAATAACTATCAACGGAGCCAGTACGGCTCAGCAACTTGAGCCTTTTACCGTAGGTACTGTTCAAAAACCTGGTATTTTTATGACCAGTTCATCTGTAAAAAGCGTCACTGTAGAGAATTTATCAATTGAAACAGCTACAATATTCTATATATGCGCAGAATAATAGGGTGACAATATGAGCAAAGACAAGAAAAAACAAAAATTAGTATTTGAAACTATTCAACAGAAAAGTGAAGAATATAACGAACAAATCATGAAAAATTCGGCTAAAAATAATAATCAGGTTATGCTGGATTTGATTAGGAATGCCACAGGCTCTGCAAATAAAAGATCTAAAGTACCTAGGTTAGCATTTGCTGAAGATCCCAATATAGTAGACCATTACGCCGGTATTTTTAAGATTAAAAGAAAGCTGTTACCTGATACCATAATTAAGCAAATTAGAGTTCAAAATCTACTAGTGGCTGCTATTTTAAGAGCTAGGGGTAATACCCTATCTATGATGGGTCACGTTAGAAAAGACCGTTTTGATGTAGGTCTTGATATTAAAGTTAAGTCAGAGTTTAAAGACGTTATTGAACCCGAACAAATGATTCAGGTTCAAGACAGGATGGATAAGTTTATTAAAGTATTGGTTAATTGCGGCCATGTCGAAGGATTGGAAGAGCATGAAAAAATGACTCTTCCAGAATTTTTCGATATTCAAGCAAGAAATGGCCTTGGATTTGGACGATTCGCTACTGAAATAATATATACCGATGATAGCCAAAAAGAATTTCATAGATTTAGACCTGCTGATGTAGGTACTATATATAAATCAGTTAAAAAAGGTGAAACCGCTGAAGGTATTCGTAGAAGTTCTCTCAAGTTATTGGAACAGTTAACTGGAGTTCAGATAGATCCAAAAATGCTTGAACAAGATGAGTACTCTTGGGTTCAAGTAATTGGTGGTATACCTAAACAAGCATTTACAACCAAAGAAATGATTGTTTATAATCTATATCCATCTTCGGATATAGAACATAATGGATATCCGGTTACTCCATTAGATACAATACAAACTACTGTAACTACACATATGTCTGTTGAAGTCTATAATAAATTATATTTTCAAAATGGACGTGCTGCTAAGGGTATGTTAGTAATTAATAGTGATGAAATAGATCAAGCAGTAATCGATGACGTTAAGCAACAATTTAATGCATCTATTAATGACGTGACAAATTCATTTAGAACACCTATTTTTGGAGTATCAAAAGAAGATAAGGTAACTTGGGTTCCAACAACTGGTCAAAAGAAAGATGGTGAGTTTGAATATCTATACGACCAAACTTGTCGAAATATTTTGGCTGCTTTTGGTATGTCACCAGATGAATTACCCGGATACGGACATTTGTCAAGGGGCAGTAATCAACAAGGACTTTCTGAGTCAAATAATGAGTATAAGTTAACCGCAGCACGCGATACGGGAATTAGACCCTTAATACTTAAGTTTCAAGACTTCGTAAACGAAAAACTATTCCCAATTATGGATAAGGAATTGTCTCAACTATGTGCAATTACATTGTCTGGATTTGATGCTCAAACTCGTGAACAAGAATCTACAAGACTTGCGGCAGACGCTCCCCTTCATTATAATATGGACACTATCCTTGAAGAAACAGAAAAAGACCCTGTTGGAGAACACATGGGTGGCCATGTTTTATTTAATGAAGCGTATAGGACTATAACAGATAACTACGTTGATGTTAATAAATTTGTAGGAGAATTTTTTAACAGTCCGGCAGCGTGGGTTGATCCACTACTACGATATAGACGTGATGAATTTTTCTTTCAATACTTAGAAACACTGTCTCAAGCTAATCCCAGAGCCTATGCGGCTTATTTTGCAACTAGAAAGAATGGTATAGAAACTCTTAAGATGCTTATGAATGACTATCTTGAAGAAATTGAAGAATAATATTTACATATCGTGTAAACTATAGTATAATAAAGTATGAAAAGATATAAAATAGAAGATCTACAAAGATTTGCTGAAACTAAGGGTGGAAAATGTCTATCAACTCAATATTATCGCGGTGATACAGGCTATGTTTGGGAAGACGCTCAGGGTAATAGCTTTACTACTCCGTGGAAAAAGGTATTAATTGGCCAATGGTCGCCTCATGAGCTAAGAGATAGAATGCGAGATCGTTTTACCTTAGATACTATAGAAGATCTACAAAAACATGCAATTAAAAAAGGTGGAAAGTGCCTTTCTGTTACGTATACCAATAGTAAGGTTAATTACATTTGGGAAGACACTAAGGGTAGGCAATGGGAAGCTAGTTGGAATAATGTTAAATATAAAGACAGGTGGTCTCCACATGAACAACAAGACAATTCTATCAAACATACTATCGAAGAATTGCAAGGAATTGCCGAATCTAAAGGTGGAAAATGTCTATCCACAGAATATATGGGCTTAAACAAAAAATATTTATTTGAAGATAAAGATGGAAATCAATGGGAAACCACTGCAAAGGTTATATTTGGAGGAGGTTGGTCGCCAAAAGAAGCTCATCAAAAAAGATTAGATGGTATTATCAAGTATACAATAGAAGATTTAAAAAAATACGCTATAAAAAAGGGTGGTAAATGCCTGTCAACCGAATATATATCAACTAATCATAAGTATCTTTGGGAGGATTCAAAAGGAAGAAAGTGGGAGGCTTTGTGGAACAATGTCCTACGTTCAGACCATTGGTCCCCATATGAGAAAAAATCAAAACCACAAGCTGAGGTTTACGACTATATAAAATCTATTTATAATGGAGAGGTTTTATACAACGATAGAACTGCAATTACCCCATTAGAATTAGATATCTACATTCCAGAAAAAAAACTTGGGATAGAATATGACGGTTTATATTGGCATTGTGAGTTAAACAATCCAAAATGTAGCAGCAGGAATATTGCTAAGCGCAAGGCATGTACAGATAACGATATAAATTTATTGGCTATATTCTCAGATGAATGGAACAATCCTATTAAACAAGAATTAATAAAGGCTATGATACGACATCGAATTGGAGTATTGCCTGATAAGAAGATAAGAGCTTCAAAGCTCGAACTTAGAAAATTAGAAAAAAATAAAGAATATAAAGATTTTTTTGATAGGTATCATCTAGATGGCCACAGCAATGCCAGTTATGCATATGGATTATTTTTAGAAGATGAACCCCTAGTTGTTGTATCAATGCGAAGATCATGGAAAGACGGGGCACTAGAAATCTGTAGATTTGCTAATAACTATAGTTATCACGTACATGGTGGATTTAGTAGATTATTTAAACATATTAAAGAAGGAGCAGATGCTGATAAGATTATAACTTTTTCTAATAATAGATTATCTAATGGTGGAGTTTATAATCAATTAGGATTTACTGAAATAACAAAAACAAAAACGCCAAGTTATTATTATACCAATGGATTTGTTAGAATCTGGAGATTTCGCTGTAAAAGAATTAACGATCCAGAAATATTAAGTAAATACCCTACTGAAAAATTACAAGCTAAGGGTGGGGTATTTAGTAGAATGTATTTAGGAAACGACGACGAATTATATAAAATATTTGATTATGGACACAGGAAATGGATGTTAGAGATAAAATAGGAGAATAAAAATGTTGGATTATAAACAGAAATACCGTGAAATTCGTACAAAAATGATGGAAGCTGTTGACGTTTCTTTTAGACTCGGTTATGAAGAAGGTCTTAAAGAAGGTGAAATGCAGGCTCAGCAAATGCAAATGCAACAACAGGCTGAAGCAGAAGCCCTAGCAGCTCAACAGGGCGGTATAAATCCAGAAACTGGCCAACCAATAAATCCTGCTGCTGCTGAAGAAGGTATGGTAGAGGGTGAAATTGATCCAGAAACAGGTGAAGAATTACCTCCAGAAGAAATGGGTGGGATGGAAGCTGGTACCGAACTTGACTCCCATATTAATGAATTGGAGGGATTGGTCCAAAAAGGCGAAAAGCCATCTATTATGGATATGAGAAAGGCTGTAATTAAAATATCAGATATTAGAAAGGCTCAAAAAAATAAATACATTGATCTTAAAAAGAAAAAAGCCAAGTCTAACTCTGCTCAAAAGAAAGTTGTAAACAATATCCTTAAAAAATGGGAATTTGAAGCTCAAGACACTAGTTCTGGAATAGAAAAAATAATCAAAGAAAGTGGAATAGAGATAAAGGAATAGAATGAAAGGTCTTTCTCTAAAAGCTGTAGAGGCTATTGAAAGTCTAATCGATTCAAATTTTGACTCTATTGCTCTCAATTTTCTAGGATTAATACCTAAAATAAGTAAAGAAAAGAAAATAACCTTTTCTTCTAGTAGAAATAGCTTAACATCGCTATTTCTGGAATCGTTAGATACTAAAGATCCTAACAAGTCTGAAGAAGATACTCTTAAAATAATGCTAAGAATAGCTAATGGATATATAGAAGCCCTCAAAGATCGTACTAAATCAAAAATTATCAATTCATTAAGTGGATATATTAAAGATCAAAACAGTAAAGATAATTTAATATCTTCTAATAAAATTCAAGAAATGATAAATTTAGAAATGGGTAGGGCTAAGAAACACTTTAATCTTATTGCTAATGTGGAAACGAATAGAGCAATGAATACCGGAACTGCGTTGCAAATTGCTAAAATAGCAGAAGAAAAAGGTGAAGACGACCCCACAGTATTTTTTATCGTCACTATTGACGATGTGACTGGGTTCTATGAATTTATCCTACATTTATTGCCGGACCGCTTAACTCCAAGGGTTTGGAAATTAAGCGAAATATCTAATGATTACTATAAAAATGGCAAGCAGTATCCAAGCATATTTGGCTTACATCCCCACTGTTTTTTAGGTAATTCAGGGGTTCAGATATTTACTGAGAAAAAAGGATATGTTAATATAAAAGACGTTAAGGTTGGAGAAAGAGTCTTGACACATACTGGTAAATTTAAAAAAGTCCTCAATACTTTAGAATGGTATAATAAAAAATATCATGGTAAATTTATAAAAATTAAGTTTAACGGAGTTAATAGAGACGGTAAGTTTGTCCATACATTGAGAGTAACTCCAGAGCATCAATTTTTAACACAAAGAGGGTGGGTAGAAGTTCAAGATTTATTGAAAACTGATAAGTTTATGAATTTAAAAACTAATTGTGCTACCTGTGGAAAGCCTACCGATGTTAAGCCTAGACGACATCGACCTCAAAACCAAATGTCATTAGATGGACCTTTTTGTAGTCGATCTTGTGTTACAAAATATCAATGGTCTTTAGAAGAGCATAAAATAAACATATCGAAAAAATCTTCTGCGTATATGAAAAAGATATGGGAAAATCCTACTAAAAAAATGCTAGATAAGTTGGACCAAATGCATAGTATTACTAGAGAATTAGTTGAAAATAAACAATTTTGGGCACAAAAACCAGAAAATCTAGATACATTGCAAAGAAATATAGCTAAAGTTAATCAAAAATTACAACTAAAGAAGAGTTCAAAAGAAGAAGTAAAATTTTTGAAGATTATAAAGGATGTATTTCCAACTGTAAGGCATCAATATATACTAGAAAAATGGTGTGTTGATTTTTATATACCAGAATTGAAAGTCAATATAGAATACGACGGTGGAGGACACTATTTGCCCGTATATACTAAACAATACACTATGGAATCATTTCTAGCCAAACAGGGCGGAAGAGATAGTTATATTGAAAAATGCGGCAATCATATTTTACGATATTCTGAAATACCTACACCAGAGCAGTTAAAGGAAGATGTTATTAGGGTGTCTAATAATTCCAATGATAGATATTTCTTTGAAGAACAAGAGATATTGTCTATAGAACATGTCAAAAATGGCAAATGTGGTTATAAATTATATGATTTAACAGTAGAGGATGACGAGTCTTTCATTGTTAATGGCATAGTATCTCATAATTGTAGATGTAAAATCACATACTTAGCTAAGGGATGGGGCTTCAACGAATCAGGGAATGTCGCGTTTAAAGGACTTGATTGGAATGAGATTAAAAATCAAAGAAAAGAACACGGTCTTCCAAATGTTCCATCCAAACCAAAGAAAAAGAATAAAAAATGGGTTCTACCGTCCTAAGTAGCCAATAATACATATCTACAAATTTCTTGACACTGTTTTCTTATTATGTTATAATATATTCATAAAGGGAGTTTTTATGAATTATTCCGAAAAATATAAAAATAAAGTCATAAGGGTAAGACATGCGTTCAAAATGGACCACCATTGTGAAGAAGTTATTGCGTGGAATGATAATCAAAATCAACCAGATTTTTTTACACAAGGTCAGGGAAGTGAATATTTGAGAGTTGATGCAGATGAAGAAACTTTACAAAAATGGGAAGATTATCAGCAAAAGAGAAACGATGAAGCTGAAAAACGAGACAACGAACATAATAAAAAATTAATAAAAAAAGAATCTATAATCAGAGTAGTCCGTGGAAGAAAAAGTAAAGGAGAAGAAGGCGAAGTTTATGCTATATATGACAATCCATATAGTAAATACAATAAAAGAATTTATTTTAAAAATTCTAAAGGTGAAAAACTAAATTCATATCTTGACAATATGGAAATATTTATAGATAATCGATGGATCGAGCCTGAATTCTATGAAAGATGTAGTTATAAATATATTTGTGCTGGAACCTACTGATATTTTTTATTTGGAGATAATTATGAAAAGACAAAAAACACTAACCGTAAATAGCCAAAAAATAAAGATTGTTTCGAGAACAGATTCTCAGTTTGGCGTTAGAACCGATATAAACGGAACAAAGTATTTCTCAAATTTTAAAATAATGAAGGATTATAAAATAACTTCAGATCATAAGGCCGTATATGAAGAATTCATTAAACGTGCAATGGACCGCGCATATGTTGAATGGGTTGAGGAGAATGTAAAATGAAATATAGACAAGAGTTTGTAGATTGGTGTAGTTTTCATTACTATTACCCTACTGACTATAGATATGAGGTCTTTTTAAAAGAAAAACACAATAATCAAAAGATAGATAAAATTAGAATTATACAGCAAGAAACTAGTACCAGCACTGGCGTTCAACAACATCTGCGGCGACCAGGGACTATTAAGACTTTTTGCGGTGTAAAATATACAGAACGGAAAAGATGGTTTGATTACGGAGAAGATATTATACTTGAAGACTATCACAAATGGACCACATGTAGTCGATGTAGATTAAGTACTGAAAAGTATATTAAGGATAATAATGAAAACTAAAATTATATCCAAAACAGTAGCATATGGCGAATGGATTAAGGAAATTGTAGATAAAGGACTGAAATTATGAAAAACAAAGATAGACAGGCGATTCCTTCTTATGTGACTGGTGGTTTAACTAGGCGAGAATACGCAGCTATTCATGTTTTAGCTGGACTCGCTGTTGATCCCCATCCAACAAATCATAAATGGACGGTTGATACTGTAATAACTATTGTTGATAAACTATTCGAAGAACTCGATAAGAAGTTATGAAAGTTTTAAAAATAGGGGTAAATAGTGAACTTTAAAGATATTTGTAATCCCAGATGTACTAATTGCAAAAAGCTATATGACGGACAAACAATAAGCGATTCAATAGGTATGAATGAACCTCACGAAATTAAATGCGAATGCGGTAAATACATAAAAGTAACTAATGAAGTTAGTGTAAAGTGGCAATTAAGATATACTAGTGCATACGATAAAGGGAAGGTGGATAATGATGATAGACAATAAAGGAGATAGGAAATGAGCTTTACTGAAGTAATATTTAATTTTCATGGAGATCTAGAGCCTATTAAGTTTATTTTGCCGACGTGGACCGTAGGAATGTAGATTGAGGAGCGTAAGCCAATTAATGCCATGAGACGACTAGGATGGGTAGTAAGCTGGAAAGAATGTACAAAATAAAGTAAATCTAGACTTTTAGAAGTTTAGACTATATGGGTGAGACCTAAGACTCACTCTACTGAAAATCTTATGCAAACATATCGGACGGAGAGCCGGTACTGATTTCAGAGGTTTCAAGCCTTTAGGGGATCTCCTTATCTTGGAATAAGGTAATGCCCTGGAGGCTTTTTATGTTGACACCTCCTCCTTATTGTGTTATAATTAAGTATGACAATAAGGAGTAAATATGAATGATTTAACTAAATACAACCCAGAAGAAATCGCCAAAGCAGACGTTATTTTTTGGAGTCATTCCGGTGGAAGAGATAGTCAAGCTGGTTTAGCTCTATTAAAGAGAATGGGGCTACTTCATAAGGTTGTTATAGTTCATTCAGACCTAGGTGACATGGAATGGGAAGAAATGAAGCCCTGGATAGAGAAAAATTCTTTCGATATCCCAGTTCATGTGGTTCAAGCGAGTGAAGATTTCTTTGAGTTGTGTAGAAGAACAGGACGATTACCAAGCGGTATGCAACAATACTGTACTGATTTTTTAAAGACACAGCCAATCAAAGAATTTATCCACCAGTATATGTACGACCATGGTCTCAAAACTGGTATCAATGCAACTGGTATGAGAGCGCAAGAATCAAAAAGAAGAGCTAATAAAAAATTTTTTACTTTATCAAAGGGAAAGGGAACAAGTGAAATGCACATGGTAAGAAAGCACCCAGAACATACTATATACGATTGGCTACCAATTTTTAACTATACTCATGAGGAAGTAGGTGAGGAGATTAAACTAGCAGAACAGAAGGAGCACCACGTCTATAGCTTAGGATTTAGCCGTCTCTCGTGTGTATTGTGTGTTAATGGTCGTATAAATGAGCATAAAAAAGCTGCCAAATTAAGGCCGAAACTAGCTAGAAAAATGGTAGATCTTGAGAGAGAGTTAGGTAAAACACTCAGATTGAAGCAGATAGATAAGGTTAAGTACCCGAAATATTTAGACGAATACTGTGAAATTCCATACAAGAATTGATGAATTAACTTGCATCGTATTCTTATATGTGTTATAATGAAATTAAGGGAGATTTATATGATATATTTAGTATATGGAAAGAAGAAAACAGAAAAACGCTTTGCTCCGTTTAACATGAAAGATAACACGTTCGTCTTTAACTTAATTCATGCATCAATCTTTATTGAAGATCAAAAAGACGAACTTGTGACTGAGATTGCTGCAATGAATAGGCTTAATCCTGACTATATATTTGAAATACGCAAACAGAAGAATTAACTTGCATCGTATCCTTATGTGTGTTATAATTAAGTATGACAACAATCAACTATAGTTATCAACCAATCGCAGCAGAAAAAGTACTAGAAAATGCTTTGAATTTCAACTACTTAGCTTCTGTTTTAGCCGCATGTCCTAGCTCAGGGAAAACCACAATTTCTCACATAATTATTAACAAATATCTTGAAATTTATCCCGAAGCAAGGCTACTTGTGTTAACAGAAGGCCAGAATACCCTTAAAAACCAATACCTTGAAGAACTAGATGATGCTAACGTAGAAATCAACTTCACTTATGGCCCAATTGGTTCCGATACTCAGGTTCAAGTAGGATTGCCGCAATCAATAAATAAATTACGTGGTAAAGTCGATATGTTGATCGTAGATGAATGCCATAACTACTACGGGAAACCAATGGAACAAAGAATCATAAGAGAACTTAAGCCCAGTCATCAGGTTCTTATGACAGGTACTCCTTCACCATTTAACGCCTACAATGAAAAACATGGCTTAAAGAAAAAATACGGAATGTATTATATATCTGCTGATTTTCTTCAAAAACAAGGCGTTTTTAGTGCCGCCGATCTTGACGTAATCAAAGTTACTTATAAGAAAAACGCCACACAGACAATGAAAGAAACTCTTTCTGAAGCTAAAAAAAGAGGAGCTGATCTTTCCAAACTTATGGTAGCTTGCCCAAATATAGCCTATGCTAAAGACGTAGCTAAGTACTTGTTATCCCAAGGGAAAACGGTATCACTAAGTACTTCAGAAAACGATAACGAAAATAAAGAAATAAAAAGATTTAAAGCCGGAGAAACTAATGCATTAGTAGTTGTTGGGAAAGGAGTTCTTGGATTTAATGAAAAAATGATGACTTGTTTATTTGATCTTAAAAGCTCAACAAATGTAGATTCTGGGTACCAACTATTTGCTAGAATTCTTCGAGTTCATCCCCAAGACATAGTTAAAACTTACTTTAGAGTGGCTGAAAAAAAGAATTATGTCAGTCAGGTTGGAATGCTTTATAAAATGATAGCCCTTATGGATGAAAAAGTCTTTAAGGGTTTTAATGGAAAAAACTTAAGATTGGAGGTATTGTAATAAATGTACTGAGGTCATTGAAAACATGGTATAATAGTTAATGAAAATTACAATAAAAGAACCCACTAAGGCATATTTATTTGATTTTACAATGGTTGAGCTAAATAAACTTCAAAAGCAATTTACGTTTACTCGTACTAGTATATTGTTTCAACTAGGTAAACATAAGAAAAACAGATGGTGGAGAAGAAAAGATCAAGACGGTTGGGACGCCAGATTGGAAGAACTTAGATCTCAATTAAAAGGATGCGTGGTTCAAGGCGATGGAGGATCTCAGTTTATTAGGCCTGGTTCAATACCTTATATTGAAGACATACAGTTTACTGTAGAGGATACTATAAAATATCCAGAATTTAAACCATTGCCTTGGACTAGTGATTTGGAATTTGTACCATATACGTATCAATTACAGGCAGTTGAAAATTTAATTAGAGTTAAACATGGAAATGTCGCCTTACCAACCGGTACGGGAAAATCGCTAATATTGTTATTATTAGCTAAACAAATGGGGTTAAAAATAGTTATTGTAACTCCAAGTAAGTCTATATTTAATGAATTATTGATAGAGTTTCAAAAAAGATTAGGTAAGAAATATGTTGGCGGATATGGAGATGGTAAAAAAGATATTAAGAAAAAAATCACAATTGCAATAGGTAAGTCGCTAACTATGCTTAAAGATGGTTCTGAAGCCAAGGCTTTCTTTGAAGAAAAAGAAGTTATGGCTGTAGACGAAAGTCATACGTTTGGGGCAGATCAGCTAGAAAACGTCTGTCACGGAGTATTGGCGAATATTCCATATAGGTTTTTCGTTTCTGCGACTCAAAAAAGGGGGGATGGTACCGAAATCATACTCCAATCCATTATTGGTAAAACAGTATTGGAAATGTCTTTGGAAGAAGCTATTCAGAAAGGGTTTCTGTGCCCACTAGAATTTACCGTTCTTAAAGTATTTTCCCCATCAAATCTTAAGAAAACAGATCCAATAGAATGTAAGAGAGTTCATTTCTTATATAATACCGAAATAGCCAAGTTATCCGCTAAAATAGCAAATGCTTCTTGGCAGTTAAAACAAGAATCAACTTTAATACTAGTAGAGGAGCTAAGGCAAATAAAGATGGTAGTTGATTTATTAAAAGTACCTTATGGGTATGTCCATTCTTCCAGTAAAAAAGATGCTGCTGAGTGGGGACTGGATAAAGTTAAATTACAGGAACAGGTAGATAAATTCAATAATGGAGAAATTAGAGTTCTTATCGGCACTAAAGCCATTGCTACCGGAACCAATATATATCCGACGCACAACACAATAAATTTTATGGGAGGTGGGTCTGAGATCAGAACCAAACAGGGGCCAATGGGCAGATCGACAAGAAAATTAGAAATATCTAAATTCAAAGACTTACATAAGCCAAAACCATTTACTAGGATTTTTGACTTTGACGTATCTTCACAACCAATATTAGAGAAACAATTAGAAAAACGTATAGGGTATTATGGAGAATCTGGAGGAAAGATCTCATATCACTAAAAAATGTGGTAATATACTATATGGTTAAAAGATTTAAAAGAACACATGATAGACATTTCCAAGAATTGGCTTCACGAGTCAAAGGTGCTATTGATAAAAATGATGGTCTGATTGGAGATCAAAAAGAACAAGTAGATCTTTTATTTTCTTTGGAACGTAAGTTTAAATTTTATGTCCAAAAATACCAAAAAACAGCAGATATTTACAAACAATTCGTATTATTTATATTAAACGAAGAAGAAAATATTTTAAGCGCTAGACCATATTTCAGAGAAAAAGCTGCAGTTTTTAGTGAAGAAATAACCTGTGCTATTAAGAATAGCGATATACAAACTTTAATGAAGTTTAATATAAACTACCAACTTATTAACTTTATGGCTAAAAGGTGGGGTGGTCCGTTTCCGATTAGAGTTCAGAGATATTACGACGATTTTTTAGAAGCCAGGAGGGTTTTGATAGAAAACAACCTTCCGCTAGCAATAAACAGAGCTAAATTATTTTATAGAAAAGTACCTAAATCACATCTAAACCTACTTGATCTCATCGATATCTGTACTTGTGGACTAATCAGTGGGGTAGACAAGTATAGTGGCCCATATACCAAGGTGTGGCGTTCTGTCTGTATTGGTAGAATGGTTGGTAACATGATAGAGGAATATTCGAAAACATTCATCAGAATGTATCCAACTGATAAAAAAATATTGTATAGAGCCAATTCTTTAAAATATAGGTTAAAAATAGAAAATACCATAGATTTAACCAATGCCGTCAATGAATCTTTTATAGATGATAAAAGAGAAGGTAAGAAGATACCTAACTTGCCAATAAGTGAGGTCCATATTAGGACACTTATGAATGGTTCAAGTTATATATCGGCTGATGTTCGTTCTAACGATGAAAATGAAGACGGCAGCGGTGGCGGTAACATATATGACTATACGGCTTCACCAGATAATGTAGAAGATAATGTAATTAAAAAAGACTTGATGAATAAGATAAACAATGCTTCTCACGATCTAGAAGTTATTGAGCGTAAGATAATTAGACTAAAAGGAGTAGATTTATGATTTCTGTAAACAATAAAGTTATTTTAGAGCCATATAAGGGTAAGAGGAAGATTGAAGCCAGTGTAAAATCTGGTTTTGCTAGTGTGAAACAAAAAAACACCATAATTGGTTTAAAAATGTTAGCCGAGGCCCATATTGTTGAGGACGGTACTTCTAGAACTATACCTGCTGGATGTATCGCCTATATTTCAGAAGAAACCATGTTTACTAACAAAATATATCAAAAACAATATGAATGCCATTACTTTGATGAAAAATTCATAATAGTTGATTTTTCTATTATTAGTTTTATAAAAGAACTAACACTTTAATATAAAAATGTGGTAGTATTGGTTAAGGAGACTGAAGATGCCAATAAGACATGATTACGAATATGTTAAAAAATTCATAGAAGAGCGTGGATATAAATTATTATCTAAAGAATATATAAATGTAGTAGAACACCTTACTCTACAGTGTCCTAAAGAACATATATTCCCGATGGCATTTAAGGTATTTAGAAAAGGACATAGATGTAGCTACTGTGCTGGGAAAAGACAGTATAATGTAGATGAGGTTCGTGGTTTTTTTGAAGAAAAGGGGTATCAATTACTATCTAAAGAATACAAAGATAATAAGAAAAAACTAAGCGTACTTGGCCCAGACAATAAATCATATGAAACTACATTATTTTCTTTTAAAGTAAGTGAAATAATGCCACATCTAAGGGGAAGGTTTTTTAAAAATGAAGAAGAGTGTAGGTCCATTATAGAAGATATTACTGGACATGAATTCAAAAAAGCCAAACCAGATTGGTTAATTAATCCGAACACTACAAGAAAATTAGAATTAGATGGGTATTGTGAAGAACTAAAATTAGCTTTTGAGTACGATGGCCGACAACACTTTCAGTATACTTCTATATTTAAAGATAGTCTAGCTACAATCTATGGTAGAGATATTGTAAAAGATAAATTATGCGCCGATAATGGAGTTAAGTTAATTAGAATACCCTTCTATATTAAAGACAAGTACAGTTATATCAAAAATGAATTAAGTAGTAATAAATATTTATATATAGGAGATCCTCATGTTTCCGTTAATAATCTACCAGATAGTGAAAAGTTATTTGATTTTGCTATCGCCAATGCCAGAAAAAATGGCACTAATAATATTGTTATATTAGGAGATCTATTTCATAATCACGGTGTAATTAGAATAGAGGTACAGAATTTTTGGACGAGGGTTATTAAAAAAATATTACAGCAGTATAAACTAACAATATTAGTTGGGAATCACGATATGATCCTAGGAGAATCTAAATATTCTGGATTAAATTCATTATCTATATTTAAAAGTAAATATAAATATACATTTAATGTAATAGACGTCCCTTCTATTATAGATGGAATTGCCTATATTCCATATACGAAAAGTTCTTCTGAATTTGTAGAAATATCTAAAGAGTTGTATCAAGAAGGTGCCAAGACATTGCTTGTAGCTCACCAGACATTTACTGGCGCTACTTATGACAATGGGTTTCCAGCTCCAGATGGAATTGAACCAGAACTAGTGTGTCAAGACGCAATTATATCTGGCCACATCCATACATGCATGGAAATAGGAAAATGCTTTTATCCAGGCACTCCAAAGTGGGATAAAATCAATGAAGCTAATTTAGAAAAGGGGATTTGGATATACGAACATAATGACGATATGTCTGTTAAGTCTAAAAAAATGATAAGCACCGCTAAAGTAGTCACTCCTATTTATAGAATCTTAGTTGAAGAAGGGAACGAAGTACCTGTATTGGAAGAAAATGCTCATAACTACTTGGAATTCAAAGGTAAAAGAGCATGGATTAGTAAGATGAAAAAACAATACAAAAATAAAGCTAGGGTTCGTGGAATACCTACAGATAAAAAAACATCCAAGGTAATTAGACCAGATGGGTATAGCTTGGATGAATATTTAGAAGATACGTTTCAGCCCATAAGTAAGGTGACAAAACCAGAAATAAATAAATACTTGAGAGGTTTAAGTGGAAGATAATAAGACATCAACTAAAGTAAATAATTCACAAGATTTAGTCAGTGACCACAGAAAAATGACAATGATGACTGGTAATTTATCTGATTTTCAACTAGAAAATCTAAAAACATGGCCTTTTTTATTGTTTAATCAATTGAAAACATCAAAAGTTAACTATGATTTTACACGTAAGGTAAGAGGGATAGACGAAAAAGGAAACAAACAAGAACAAGGAAACAAACAAGAACAAGGAAACAAACAAGAACAAGAGGAGTTATGCGCTGGATCTGTGGAATACGATTTTGAATTTAAAGACGGGTTTAGGATATCAAAAGAAATGAAAATAGAGCTTTTAAATAAATTATCTTTAATGACTAAATTTCTTTTTTGGAACGACACTAAAGTTATTTTTAAAAGAAAAGGTAGATTATGGATTTAAGCAGAATACCTGACGATTTCACAGATAAAGAAACAGATTCTTTACAAAAATATGTAAAAGACGGTTGTCCAGGCTTAGTTAGGATTGATGAAATTAAAGTCACGCAGTGGTTCACACTATATATGGCTGGAAAAACCTATTCGGAGATAGCTCAAGCAACTAATTCAAAAAAAGTACTTGTTTTGTATATAGCCAATCGAGCGCGATGGGGCGATAAAAGAATGGACTATTATACTGATTTATCAGAAAATCTTGTTAAAAAACTCCAACAGTCCAAGATAGATAGTGCCAACACGGTGACTACGATGATTTCTGCATTAGGTAAATATCTTAATGGTAAGTTTACCCAATATCTATCTACTAATAATGAAAGCATTATTAATGATATGGACGTCAAGATATGGACACAATATAATAAGGCTGTAGAAACTTTAGACAAATTACTTCAAAATTCTATAGACCGTAGTTCCGAACCAAATGGACCAACTCCAGCGGTTACTGTAAATATTAATGGTCCTGCTGATGTCGAACAAAAAGATGACCAAACCCTTGATATTACTCAAGATACTGAAGCTACCGCGCTTCTTAAAGCTCTAGCTAAGTACAAGAAATCACAAAACAAATAGAATATATTTATAGTTGTTGACTTGCGTTCTTCGTTATGTTACAATACAACTATGAGAATTTTTAAATCGATATTTTTAATCATCTTGTTATTAACCCTACCTTTTTGTTGTGGCGGTGATAGGATTCCAGAAGTTATACACAGTAACGATCCAAAAATAAATGAAGCCTTACAAGAATCTCAAAGAGCCGTTATGGCCTATCCAACTATTAGATTATATAGAAAAACAATAGAAAGAAAGATTTATAAGAAATTACCTGTAGATAAATCCACGGCAGTTATTTTAACATCAACAGTAGCAGGACTAAGTAGGGGTGAAATAGACACCAGGGTAATTAAAAGAATGGATATGAGACTATTAGGAGGTCGTATGCGACCAAACATGCACTATAATTGGAAAAACGACGTTTTTGGAGCTATGGTTACTATTAATTGGTCTTTTTAGGAGGATTTATGAAAAATATGTTTAGAAACACTGTTTATTTTTTATTTCTTTTGTTCATTGTACTTGTTTTTAACGATAAAGCTAAGTCGTTTGAAACATTATCTCTTGAATGTACCTATAATGGCCATTCTATTGGTCTAAGTACAGGTACTTCTAGAAAAACCTTAAATGCCAAACATATTGTTGATGGACTTAGGTACACATATCATATTAATGACGTAAATAGCCTAAATGACGTAAACGATTGGGTTGAAATTAACGACAGCACTTATAAAATAGTTTATGCCCTTAATTGTGAAAAACAAAAATAAACTGTAAAAAACGTGGTATAATTAATTATGAGAAGTTTATAAAAAGGAGAACCTAAATGAAAAATTTTTTAACGTTGTTAATATCGTGTATATTTGCTTTTTCGGTATTTGCAAAGCCAGATTGTCTAATATTATCAGAAGACAATACACTTGTTTTAGATCAAGGCTTTAGCTCTAGGTCCATAGGTAAGTTAATGCGACAAGCTACGAAAATGGATGCAAATCTTAAAAGCGGATATCCAATATGCTTAGTGCTTTATACTCCAGGTGGTTCAATTCAAAAAGGATTGGAATTATTTGATTTCTTCTCTGGATTAAATAGACCAGTACATACTTTGACATTATTTGCTGCTAGTATGGGGTTTCAAGCCGTACAGCATTTGGGCAAACGATATATTACTAGATACGGAATATTAATGGCTCATAAAGCTAGAGGTGGTGTATCTGGAGAATTTGGTGACGGATTATCTAGTTTAGATTCAAGATATGGGATGTGGTTGAGAAGAATCGATATGATGGATAAAATTACTGTTAAAAGAACTAAGGGTAAACACACCCTAACATCATTTAGAGCTGCCTATGCTAATGAATTGTGGTTAAATGGAGGAGAAGCTCTTAAGGGTGGATTTATAGATGCCGTTATTGTACCGAAATGTCAAGTTACTTTAAAAAGTGGTACAAGAGAAATAGATGCTAGAATAGGGCCGTTTCTATCTATAAAAGTAATATTCTCTGGATGCCCCCTTAATCGCAATATACTAGACATAAGGGCTAATATTGCTACTAATAGAGGACAGATGGAAATAAATGAATTTATAGAAAACAATGGTCAATTTGGAAATTCTTGTAACTCAACTGATGAACAAGAAAGGATAAATTACAGATATGGAAACTCTGTAGTCAAAAATAAACCAGCAGGGCTATGTGCTAGCGATAAGAAAGTCACTTTTGAACAGATAGAAAATCTTATAAAAGAACAGAGAAAGCATTTTAGTAGAGATTTAAAAAATCACGTAATGAGATCTTATTAATATCTTCCTTACATTATAATAAAAAAGCCTACTTTTAGTGGGCTTTTTTATTTTTTGTGGTATAATATGATAACAAGGGAGATCGCCGTGATGATTACTTTTGAGTGCGACAGGTGTGACAACAGTATTTCTAAATTTTTTAAGAAATCTAAAGACATACCAAAAAAATTGGATTGTAGTTGCGGTGGTAGGCTCGATAGAATGCTAGGAGCACCTAGTTCCAAGACAACTCAGGTGATTGATAACGGAGCTATGGCCAGGAAAGTTGAGTTAACAAATGAGGTTATAGAAAAAGAAAGAGATAGATTAAATGAGGAGTAATAGTGGACTACAAATGTGATTGTGGACAAATTCGCTGTATTTGTGAGAAAAAGAAACTGCCGAATATAGAAATTGTTGCATATGAACACGAATATTTTGATAGAAACAGCCACATTTGGTCCGTGGATATAAGACCTTGGGATGAATATCGTGAATTAGTGAGTCCTAATGTACGCTATATTAAATCTAGACCATTGGTTTATAAGGAGTAGGGTTATAAAATACATTAAGGAGGTAGTTATGGTAGCAGAATTAAATGAAATTGATGAAATTAAGTGTAGGTCGGTATGTTTAATACCTAATGGAAATGCTAAGGATGCTTTAATATCTCATGAATATGATTATTGCAGATGCGATATTAATGTACTTTTGAAAGAAAACGAAAACCTTAAAAAGCAGATTAAGAAACTTGAACAGAATGTGTTTCTCTTGGGGGACGTTACGTAGGATGGTAAAGAGATTTCACGATAATCCTCAATATCGTGAATAGTTAAAACCAAATAAAAGGAATAAATATGCTTAAACTATTATCTATCACCTTTAATAATATTGGTCGTTTTACCGAAGAACAAGTGGTCAGGTTCGACAGCCGTGGTAAAACCATTCAAATTAATGGCAATAACAATAATACTGGAGGGTCTTCTGGTTCTGGTAAGACCACCTTAGTCAATGCCATCGACTATAATTTGGGCCTTAGTGATGTTCCATCCACAATTCTACAATCTAGGTTAACCAAAAAACATGCCTATACTATCGGAGAATATTTAGTTAATGGCCAATTAGTAATGGTTAAAAGAAGTAGAAAAACTGGAGAAGGGCTTACTATTATTACTCCAGAAGAAACCGTCAGTGGAAATGTTGCTTTAGCAGAAGAAAAACTAGATGAATTGATAGGAATTCCACGAAAATTATTTAAAAAGATGACGCATAAAAGACAAAAAGAGGGTGGTTTTTTCCTGAAAATGACTGCTAAAGAAGTATATGAATTTTTTGTAGAACTTTTGGGATTAAAAAAATACACTGATCAAATTGATTTAATAGATAAAGATTTAAAGGATATAGAGGGGCAAATTACTAAATTGAGACACGCACATGATGCGTTTAAGTCTTCAATAGAAGAGTACGAATTGTTGTTTGACGGCATGAAAGAACCTACCTGTGACATCACACAAGAAGAAATAGATATATTAAATGCAGTCGTAATACAACTAAACAACAGTATTATGGAATTGACTACAGCGAGAGACAGCGGTTTATCTGCTTTAATAGCTCCTGTAAAAGAAATAGTAGATTTTGACAATACCCTTCTAACTTCACAAAAACTTGAATACGGAGAATATCGGTCTAAAAAAACTACAGCTATGCAGGACCATGCCCACAAAATAAAAAAACTAAACGATAGTAAGTCTGGGTTGGTTCGGCAATTAACAAATATAAATAGCTACAAGACACGGGCAGTTGCTCAAGGTGAGAAAGTTAACGAATTAAAAGCAGAAAAAGAAGAAATATTAAAGGCCATGTGTCCAAAATGTAAGCAAGCTTGGGCTGGAGAAACAGCTCAGGTAGAAATATCTAGGATAGATGATCAATTGCAAGACTTAGTTAGGAAAATCTTAGAGTGTAGGTCCATTATTGAAAATGAACCAAAAGTTACCAGTGATTTAGAGAGGTTAGAGTTAATTATATCCCAGACACCTCTTCAAGTAGATACTAGCGAAATAGATGGCTTAATGGCAGATATTAATTCGCAAATCGTAGCTAAAGAAGCTAGAAAAATGAATGTATCGCAGGATGCCGACAATAAATATTTAACAAAACATAGAGAGTATCAAGAACAGGCAAATGCCATAAAAGAGATTCATAATCCAAAAATAGAAGGCTTAAGGGATGATTTAAATGCTGGGAAACAAGACATGGCTACAAAGTCAGCTATCCTCAATGCCTATAAGAAATCTAGTGAAGACTTTATAGCTTCCAGCAGTAGATTGTCAAAGACAATAGTAGAAAAAAGAAATGGATTAAAAGAAACTATAGATAAAAGGCAGGTATTGTCTAAAAAAATAGATGTGGCTAATGAGGCCAAGAGACTTATTAAGACATATACGCTACAAATTTTTCAGGAAACTTTAGAAACTATAGGTGATTTAGCTACTCAAACTTTGAGTGGTATCCCAAATATGTCCACTGCTGTTGTTTATTTTGAAGGATGTAAAGAAAATAAAAATGGAACTATTAGGGATGAAATCAGCCCTATTCTAAATATAGATGGAGAAGAGGGCGTTCCTCTAAAATCTCTTTGTGGCGGCGAAAGAACTGCTATTGACTTAGCTGTAGACTTAGCTGTGATAGATACTATTGAATCAAAAACAGGTAAGGGAGCTGATTTCTTCACCGTAGACGAACCCTTTACTGGATTAGAAGATGTAAATATTGAACAATGTCTATCTGTGCTACAACAAATGGATACAAATAAGAAAATAATAATTATTGACCATAACGAAAAAGTTAAACAAGCTGTATCAGATATTATTACCGTAGAAAGAACCGGAGAAAATAGCATAGTTTTATAATAATCCTTGATTTTTATAGTGTATTTGTGGTATAATAGTTAATACCACAAACGTATAAAAAAGGAGATATTATGGGAATTAACAATATTGAACAAGATATAATTAGTTTTTTTAAAGTTACGGAATCTCAAAATTACGAAGATCAAAGAAAAACCCTGAGACTGTTGCTTGAAAAATATACACATCTTAATAAATCTGAATACTTAATGGACGTTCATGATTTAAAAAATATTGTTAGTAGTGCAACTTCCATTTTCGCCAATAAAACAATGCCAATGTTTTTGGGATCGAGTAGGTCAAAGGTTATGGAAAATGATCAAAAACATGTATGTTTAATAGAGGCAACGATTTTTCATATGGGTAAGATCGATTGTTTAAAAAGATTACCAAAATTTAACTATAAGGACGATAGATTCTAGGAGGAAGTATGTCTAAAGAAGTTGATTTAAAGAAAAAAGTACAAAAAGATTATCCAGATTTTACCGATTCAAATGATGGATTAAATATTAAGGAGTTAGAAGGGAATCTATTGATATATGCAAAATATAGAGAAGAGACTGAAATGGCTAAATCAAAGGATGAAAAACTCCAAGAAGCTAAAGATACTGCCTCAGAATTAGGTGCTCCGTACCGCGATGCCCTTAAAGCATTAAAGGCTAAAATGGCTTATATCAATGTTCTTATTGTAGAAAAGAAGGGTGAGGAATTAGAAGATGGTGAAGAAGAAACAGCCGAAGAAGGATAAACCTCTATACGATTCAAATGGTAGGTGGGTAGAAGAACGTGGTAGAATTAAAGGCGCTATAAGACGTACCTTTAGACTATCCCCTCAAATGAGAGAAGTATTAGAAGCCGCTAGGGTTGAGCTTTCACCTGCATTAAAAAAAGATGGTACTCCAGGTAAAAAAAATAGGGTAAGGTATCGCTGTGCTGCTTGTGGAGAGCTATTTTCTCAAAAAAATGTGCAAGTAGATCATATGGAAACTGTTGTACCTCTTCATCAACCTGAAGCCGATATGAGTTATGACGACATAGTGAGAGGTGTTTTTTGCAATAAAGACAATTTGCAGGTATTGTGTAGTACATCACTAAAGAAAAATAATGGAATAGCTAGTTGTCACAAAAAGAAGACAGACAAGGAAATATATATAAGAAAACGTCTTAAGGAAGTTATAGAAGTAGGTACCATAAATCCCAATTACCGTGGCCAAATCAAAAGAGTTTTAATACAAATAAGTGGAGAATATGAAGAATATTTGTCCAAAAAAGAGAAGAAAGCCGCCGAAAAAGCTAAAAGAAAGCGCCTAAGATTACTGAAACTTCAATTAAAACATTAAATTAAATAAAAAATGTGGTATAATCGTTTAAGGAGAATCTTATGAGAGATGAATTTGACTGGAACGATGAAGGCAAAGTAAGTGATGGCGACACCGTATCAGAATACGATATGGTAGCCGATACCTATAAGGATGACTATGTCGCACCTGGACCACCCAAAATGGTCGACGCCGAAGAAGAAATTTTACAACAGATAGAGGATGAAGCTGCTTTTGAACTGGACAGCGAGGAATCTAATATTATATATAATGCTAGACTTAGGTTGGAACAAGCTCGTTTATATGAAATGTTGATTAATCACGATATGTTTGAAGGAGTAGATGCCAGCCCAGAAGCCATTGAAAACGTACGAAATGAATTAAAAGAATACATAGTAGAAAGACTCGAAGTGTTGTTGGGGCTTAAGACTCCTAAACCAAAACAACAAGAAAGTATAGAGATAGAACTTCCGTTCAATGAAATAGAAATAGAATTTCTTAAACAGTTATCGTACAAAGGTACCAAAGGAGCATCTGCTGGAGCTGCTGCATATACTGCTGCTACAAGTGAATTGAAACCCATGGCAAGCATTAGGGCCAAAACAGGTCTTAAAAAAATATCAAGAAAGAAAGTTCCTAAAAAAGCTATCCCTAAACAAAAAGCAATGACGGATAAAAAAGTGGAGGTAGTGGAAAAGCCCTTAAGAGCCAATCCTAAAAGAAAACCTAGAAGGAAGCCTAGAGAAGAGGGTTCTATTGATAATAAAGTAAAAAAGCGTAGTTTCGGCGTTCAACAGCTAACACAAGATCAAGCAGACAATATAGCTCGTCAAGACATGATAGCTATGGAAAAACGTGGTAAGTGGAGTAAAAAGACGTCTAAACAAAAAGCTAAAGAGATAGCTAGGGTTAATGAACAACATGCACGCCACAACAAAACAGAAAGTAAAACACCAATACCGGATGAAAGTGCTTTAATGACACACTATATGACTCAGCAGGCAAGGCATAGCCAATCAAACGATATGGGTAAGGTAAACGACTTAATAACTAATTTAGTTATAAATAAGAAAATAAGACAGTCTTAGGAGGACTTATGACAGACAAAAAAGAAGTTAAAGCACCAAAATTAAACGCAAAACAAAAAATTGAAGCAATTGAAGATCGGTTATCTGGGATGGATAGTCAATTTATGATTTTAGCTGAGGAAATTGATAAAATTGCTACAGTAGTTCAACAAGTTGTAAGGAGACTTACCGCAGTAGTTAAGGCTACCGAATCTGAAACTGGAGTTCAAAAAATTATGCTAGATAATAGTATTGAAGAACTTAAAGATAGGGTTAGTTTCCTAATCGATCAGGGTGCATTGATTAAAGACGATAAGAGATTAATTAACGATATGACATTTCTAGTATGTAGAGAAGTTGATAACGAAAGTAACGTCATCAATCCTAGAATACAATTTGCCATACTATCTTTAGCCGACGATGCAGTTAAGGCACCGTTTTTAGGTAAAAAACTAGGAGATATCGTCACAACTGAAGATGGAGTTAAATTAGAAGTCACTGAAGTTTATGGAATGTATGAAATTAAACAAAATAAGAATTTTGAGGATGAAGTTATTGAAAATAGTTCAGCAGATATAGCTCCTCTTGAAGAGGAATTAAATAAGGCAACAAAAGTAGCTAAAGAGCTTAAAGAAGTTACGGAAGAGCTTAAAGATGTTGTTAAAGAAACTATTAAAGATTGATTATAACCATAATCTTTAATAGAAACAAGAGAGGTATAGATGGATAAATTTACTGATAACGAAATTGCTTTTATTATACAGAAAAAAGAACAAACTGACCTAACATGGGTTGAAATTACTAAAAAATATAATAAAAAATTTCGTAAAGATCGGGACTTTGAGTGTATTAAAAAGTGCTACCAAAGATATAAAAACTTTTTTAATGAAGATGATAACCATATCAGAACACTTAAGACCATCCATCGTACTAAAAAAGCAAATAGCTACACAGCTAAAGAAAATAGAACAATTCTCCAACACTGGAATGATAAGGATGATCTATTGGAATCTATCGAAGGAATAGTGCAAAAAATTTCTTTAACTCAACACAAAATACCCAAAGCACCTAAAAAAAGTAGTAAAAAGAAAAACATGACACTTGAATTGTTATTTTCTGATGTTCACTATGGTAAGTTAATAAACACTATAGATAATAATTTTGTTAACAATGAAGAAATTAGGAAAAGGGTTAAAAAAATTGCAGATACGGTTATAAAAGAAATAGCGAGAGAAAGTAAGTCCTTTAATGTTGAACGTCTCGTATTGGCGATGATTGGAGATATGATAGAAAATGCAGATTTTCATGGAGTTGAATCTCATAAGGGTTCGGAATTCGGCACTTCTAGACAAGTACAGGAGTGTATATTTTCTATTTTTACTGACCTGCTAGTTCCTATTGCACATACAGGAGTTCAAATTGATATTCCATGTATAACCGGAAATCATGATAGGGTAGGTAAAGAAAAGACTTACCAAAAAACAGGAGAGGAAAATTTAACATATATTATATACAAAACATTAGAATTATTATGCCAAACATCTGGTCTTAAAAATGTTAAATTTGATATACCTTCAGGTATTTTTATTTCAGTGGACATATATGGTAATACTATAGTTTATGAACATGGAGATGAACTTAAAAATTTAAATAGAGATACAATGGCCACTTTGATGTCCAAAAGACAAGCTCAATTAGGCAGAGTGGTTCATTATTATAGAGTTGGACACTTTCATGAAGATATAACATACAATAGAGGGAAAATGATGGTAAATGGGTCGATTCCAGGTATGGACGACTATGCCCATTCAAAAGGTTTTTGCTCAAGTGCGATTCAAATATTGAACTATTACGTAGAAACTAATAAAAGAAAAACTTGCTTTTTTAGAAGTTTTCCAATTTGCCTTAATCCACAAGATACCTAAACAAAAAACCAACCTTTGCTTTATTTTGTTTAACAGACCTTCGTATTGATTTTTCAGATATTCCTAAATTTCAATAATGGGCTTTAATTCTAATGATTTTAAGTGTTTAAGCCACGACCTGTGTTTTGCGCTTCTTTTACTAAGAGTTAAGACACCTGCTCTATTTCCAGATCCTTTACCTATATACCTTTTCCAACCATAGTATTCTAGCCTAGGATCACGATGGTAATAAATATAAAATTTCTTCATATAATAAAGATTATGTTGTTTCAATATTTATGGTATAATATAGTATCGTATCGGACATTTACAGGGACTGTTTTATGATTAAAAAAGTCAATATTGATAGTCTAAGGGCTGATAAAAACGATGACGATGATGATTTACGAGAAAAAAATATAAAATTAAGAAATAAAATTAGGACACTGGAAAGAAAAAATAATGAATTGTCGTCACAGGTCGGTACTCTAAAAAAAACCTGGTACAAGACAGAAGATTATTTAAGAGAAATAACGGATGGTATTCCCTTAAAAGAAATTCTTAAGAATGTTGAAGACAAAACACCTCTTCAAAAAATAAACGATAAGTGTCCGAAATGTTATCAGAAAAAACTAAAAAGAATTATTTTTAAAGATTTTTATGTTATTTCTTGTTATAATTGTGAATATAGGGATAGAATAGATGAAATTATATCAACTGAAGAGTAATTTAAATGGAAGGGTGCTGGGGTGTGAAATGGAATTGAATTCAATTGAACAAGATCTTCAATTTGTGGAAATGGATTTGTGTTATTTAGACAGATTGTATGAGGATTTATGCTACAACATAGACTTATTAAGTAGTGGAGGCGTAATCGTAGTACTAAAAGAATATCATAAATCAGTATACGCCCTAAAAGAAATAAGGAAGGAAATTATTAAAATAAAAAACCTACAGATACAGTTGAGAAACAGACTAAGTACTAAAATTACAGAATATGAATATTTTTTTACTGAATTTGAAAAACAATACAATGTGGTAGATTTACGCCCCAACTTATTGGATTTTAAAATAAAGGGAAGTAGTGGTGTATAAAGATAAGAAAAGTGGAATGAGAGAAAGGATCGAAAACGACGAAGATTTTATATATTGTCCTAGATTAAGCAATTCTCTTAATAGTTTATTGAAAGTTCATCCAAATGGAGTAGAAAATGACCGTATCTCTAAGGTGTTGTTGATTTCTGAAGATGAGGTAGAGTCCATATTTCAAAGAGCTATCAAAAAATTTAGAAAAATTCTCAATATTTCAGTAAAAGAAGACTAATTTATGGTATTATAGGCAGAGGTGATTTATGGACGATAGGTTTTACTTATTTTTTGACTGCGAGACGGGAGGTCTAGACTGTGATAAACATAGTTTATTGACAGCCTATTTCGGTGTTTACGACTCTAATTTTATTTTAATTGATGAATTAGATCTACAATTAAAGCCAGAAGATGTCAGTACAATAGTTGTTCAACCAAAGGCTATGGAAATTACTGGAATTAATCTAGAAGATCATTTAAAAGATCCTCAAACAGTAACCTATGCTGAAGGAGCTAGGCAATTACTGGAATTGTTTGAACGCAATAAAATACCGAAGAAAAGAAAGCACTTTACTCCTTGTGGCCAACACCTTGATTTTGATATTCCATTCGTTAAGAAACAATTAATAGACCCTGCTATTTGGGGTAAATATGTACACCACAACACGTTGGATACATTAAGAATATTATCATTTTTAAAAGATATAGGGTTTTTACCAAAAGAACTTGGTTCTTTAGGATCATTGGTCGATTATTTTGGGATACCTATGGGCCAAGCCCATAATGCTAAGGAAGATATTCGAATGACTGTGGATGTATATAAAGCTATGCGTAATTTACTATTGTCTCAGAAAAAACAAATAAGTGGTGTTCAGAATAATTCTTTACTGGAGATTATTGAAGAATGATAACAAAACTAAGAATGATATTTTTTAAAATCCTATGTCTTATATTTCTAGTTATATTTCTAGTTCCTTGGGTAATGACTAGTGTATTGTTTCAAATAATATATTGCTCATATATATTGGGTGGTATAAAAACGACAAAGAGATGTTTAAAAATTGGAAAGACTTTAAATGGGAAAATAAACTTATAGTAATAACTGCAAAAACAAACTATATAGAAGAACATATGGAGAAACAACTTCATAAGGAGTAATTATGCCGTACATTAAACAGGAAAGAAGAGAAGAGTTAGATGAATTTATTAATTATGATTTAAAGAATGAACTGCTTACTCCAGGTGATCTTAATTATTTACTCACTAAAATTGCTCTATGTTATAATGGCTCACAAGTATGGAATTATCAAATGATTAACGATATAATGGGGGCACTTGAAGGAGCCAAGCAAGAATTCTATAGAAGAGTAGCTTTTCCATACGAAGACGAGAAAATTAAAGAGAATGGAGATCTATAGTTTGAATTACATAAGCCCAGTTAACCATCCAGAATCATATCTTACGGGTTCAACAGTTGAGTCTATGATAGATAGAACTAAAGAGTTAGGTCTAAGGTATTTTGCTATTACAGATCACGCTTCTCTATGTGCTGTTCTTAAGGGCTATATGTATGGAAAAAAGAAAGGTGTAAAAATTATAGCTGGTGTTGAATTATTCTTTAAAGACAACAATTGTCCATTCATTAAAAATACAGCAGCAGAACAAATTAAGTATTATAAAATAGTAGTACATGCCAAAGATCAAGACGCTTATCAACACATAGTGAAGTTAATATCAAGAAAAAAACAAAAGAAAATATCCGTAGGTGGTAGTTATTATCCCATATATAACTGGACCGATATTGAAGAATTGTGTAAAAAGAATATAACGATATCTACCGCAAATTCAGAAGACATTGTGGTTAAAAATTTATTACTCAATCTACCAAAAGTAGCTTTAAATTATTACAGAAGATTGAGGGGCTTGGTTGGAGCAGAAAATTTTTATCCATCTATCATTCCATACAAACAAGATCAATACTGGAACGAAATGGTTGAGGCTAAGGTTGACAAAGATGGAACTGAAATAACTGTTCAGATACCGGCTCGCGATAGGGTAGAAATTACTGAATTAGAAACTAAAAACGGCAAAGAAAGTGGTAGAGCTTATCCACTATCTTCTGCTATTGATCTAACGCGTAGAAGAAATAAGAAAAAAATTATAGATTATGTATATATTAATAAAATTAAACATAAGGTTGGAAAAAAATTAATAAGTGCAAAACTCATAAACAGTTTTCAATCAATTCCAGTCGGTGACGTTCAGTTAAAAGCTAATAAATATATACTAGCCTTTGCCAGTAAATTTGGGGATAAAGTTCTAATCAATAATTATTCATATTATGCCACTTCTGGAGACAATGTGGTCCAAGACATGAAATTAGGAGAAGACCGTCGTGTTGCTCAAAAGCAATTTATGAGATCTTTAGATGATTCTAAAGAATATTTATCGACAGAACTTGGGTTATCAGAAGAAGAGATAATGTCTTTAGTTCAGAATACACATGACTGGGCGCATAAATTTGATGAATTTGATCTAAAATATGGCTATAGACTACCTGAAGTAGATGGTGTTCCAGAAGAATTAATGGTAGAGATCATCAAAAAAAGAGGTAGAATGAAGTGGGACGACCCCAGATATGTTACACAATTTAGGGAAGAGTATAAGTTAATGGTCAATAACGGTATTTTAAACCTAGTGCCGTACTTTCTACCGATCTTAGGTGTTTTCGACCATTATGAAAAAAATGGATACCTTACTGGGCCAGCCAGAGGATCAGCAGGAGGATTTCTAATTTCATATCTTATGGGAGTAACTCATATTGATCCAATTAAGTATGGATTAAGCTCAGCACGTTTCCTAACAATTGACCGTCTTGAACAAGGTAATTTACCAGATATTGACGTCGATTTAGAAAGTCGAGTACCATTGGTAGGTAAAGACGGTTCTTCTGGATATTTATACAGTACATACGGAGACAAGGCTGCTCAGGTATCTACACGTACGCTATTGAGAATTAAATCAGCTATGTTAGATGCAAATAGATTTATTAATAAAGGTACTGTAGAGGAAAGTGTATCTGCGTTATCAAAATCTCTTCCAAATACTCCACAAGGAGTTAACGACGCCGAATTTGTATTCGGCTATGAAGATACTGATGGAAATCATGTCGAAGGTTTGTTAGAACAAAACGATAAACTGCAGAAATACGCCGCAGATAGACCAAAAGAATGGGATATCGTTAAAAGAGCCTTGTCTTTAACCAGACAAAACAGCAGGCACGCATGTTTTGCCGCCGGAACTCTAATCGATGACAATGGAAAGGTAGGATTTATTGACGAAGCTCCAGACTATAGTGTAGGTAAGTCTATTAAAACTTGGTATAGTGGGATACAAGATACTGTCATAGTTTCAATGAATAATGGAATATCGATACAGTGTACTCCAGATCATAAATTTATGATAGATTCTTTTGAAATAGAAGCAAAAGATCTAACTGGACGTCAAGTATCTTATAAACCATTTTCTAACACAAGTGGTACGGATTTAATCGGTAGTGGTATGGCATTTGCATTAGGGTGGTTTTTAAACAATGGGGCGTATATTAAATCTGCTGATAGATTTGAATTTTATTTTACTCCAGAAAAAGACGATGAACCTAAGAAAAAAATACTTGAATATTTAAGAAAAAACAATTATATCATAACACAAGCAAAAGATAGGGAAGATACTTATAGAACTTATGACCTACCCTCTCTATTCGAAATTACACAAAAAACATATAATAAGAGATTACCTAGAGAATTTTGGGAATTAGACTTAAGGTCACAAAGAAATTTTATGCTTGGTTTGTTTAGCAGAAACGGATACTGCCTATCAACCAGACCTATCGTAGCTATTAAATTAACTTCTAAGTTATTAATATCAGACATAGCGATATGGCTTAATTCTAATAATATCGAAACATCTTGTTCTTATTCTAAACCTACACAGACTAAACGTAATAACGGGGTTTATATTAGTAGGTCAACGGCAACACTCAGTATTCCACATTTTACAAATAAAATAGGATTTGAGCAGTTAGTTGGTTTTGAACAAACATACAAAGCTGATAGATTGAGGCAAATTATAGAAAAAGCCCATGATACTACTTATATATCTAAACCGATAAGGTGTCTAAAAGTAGAAGAAGCCGATAAAAAACCAGTTTGGGACTTTAACGAACCGCTAGAAAATGTTGGTTACGTTAATGGTATTTTGGTACATAATTGTGCGTATATTATATCAGATGCCCCTATTGAAGATACCGTTCCTGTATTTAGTGTTGGTGGCGTAGATAGAGTTACGATGCCAGAGCATAAGCAATGCGAATGGGCTGGATTGATGAAGTATGATTTTTTAGTGGTTTCTGCCGTTAAAGACATTAGAATGGCTATTGACTATATTAATGAGAAAAATAATTCCAACCCAAATGAACTTATTGGGTGGATACATCATGAAAGTGACAGTTGTGGTTGTTTAAGATGCCATCCAGATATATTGGAAAGCCAAGGGGGCGCTTGTGATCAGGTAGATCCAATCAGTGTAGATAGCCCACATGCTGAATTAATATGTCCAGAATGTAATAGGAAAATTAAAGATACCGTTAAAATGAAGCCCGGATATTTCATGAGAGACGGCAAAGAAATGTATATTTGGGATATTCCAGAGGAGCCAGAAGTATTTAAAATGCTGGCTAGTGGTAAAACTGAGACTGTATTTCAATTAAATACTCCAACAGCTACTCCATTGGCAGTTCAAAGTCAAGTCAGTAGTGTGTTAGAAAGTGCTGTAAATACTTCACTCGGAAGACCTGGGCCTATGGACTTTAAAGACTCAGATACTGGCAAGACAATGCCATACGAGTATATTGATCGTAAATTTGGACGTTCAACCGGTAGTTTAAAAGTATTAAATGACTTAATTCCAGAGACTTACGGAGTTTTAGTATTCCAAGAAGATGTAACGAAAATTGCTAGAACCATGGGGATGGGTGTCATTGAATCAGAAAATGTCCGCATTGCTATGGGTAAAAAGAAAATAAAGCTACTCCAAAGTTTGAAACCACGTTTTATCGAATTAGCTACTGAAAAAATTGGACAAGAAGATGCGGAAAAGCTTTGGAGCATGATGGCTACATTCGCACGGTATGGATTTAATAAATGCATTTCAGGAGACACTGTCTTATTAAGAAACAGATGTGGCTCAAGACCATTAACTGTAGGTGAAATGTATAAAGCTAAAAATGATTCTAACTGGGCTAAGCAAAACGGTAAAGAATCTGTAGGTAAAAAATACCGTTCTTATGGATATGGTAAGTGTTTCTCTAAAAAAGGAGATAGATTATATCACAATAATATAGTCGATATAAGGTATGAAGGCGTTAAGTCTGTATATAAAATTATAACGTCAGACAATTCATTCATAAAAGCAACAGGTAATCACAAATTTCCTACACCTAATGGAGATATTTGTTTAGATTATCTAAACATAGGGGATGAGTTATTCGTTAATGAAGGCTATCAACAAGACGACACTATGTTTAGATATGGTGGTAATAACTATCCTAAAGCAGGAGAGTGTGGTTTCCAAAGTAGAACAGATACATCCTACGCACTATATAAAAAACATTCCATTGAATTAAAAAAAGACAACGCCTGTAAGTTATGCAGCCGTAGCCTGACCGATAAAAGAAAGGAAATTCACCATAAAGATGGGGATCATGGTAATCAAGACATATCGAATTTAATCTTGACCTGCGTATCCTGCCATAAAAAAGAGCACTATAAGATGGGTAGAGTGAAGCAAGGGTGTAAGGGATTATTATGTGGAGTATCTACCATAGTAGGTATAGAGTATATAGGTGAGGAAAGTGTTTATGACGTTGAAATGGCTGGTCCGCATCACAATTTTGTAGTAGATTCTGGAATCGTTACCTGCAATAGTCATGCAATAGCCTATTCCATGATTTCATATGCTTGCGCGTACATGAAGTATCATTATCCACTGGAATGGTGGGCAGCAGTTCTAAGTAATGCAAAGAATAAAGAAATTAATGAAGTTCTTTATAAATACGTAAAAGACATGGTTCTTCCACCAGATATCAACCTATCTACAGAAAGAATGGACATTGACTACAAAAATAATAAAATTCGTAACAAATTATCTATGATTACAGGAATCGGTAATAAACTAGCTGAAAAGATTATTGACGGAAGACCTTATGTCGATATTCAAGACTTTGTAAATAAAAAACCCTGTGGACCGTCTATGTCTCGTAAATTGATCCATATCGGCGTACTTAACAGCTTGTTCGATAAAGACACTCATTTATTCGATAAAATGAAGATGTTTGAAAACGCCCTGGCTTTAAAAGAATTTAATGATAAGATAGCTGGATATAGCGTCAAAATAGATGATTTGACGCGTAAAGGAGATTCTAAGGCAGTTGCAAGGACGGAAGCTAATAAGAAGCGGTATGAAGCTAGGGGGCCTAAAGAGGGTATAATGGATACTCAATACAGCAATATACCCCCTGTCAAAGATTTCTTAATAAAAAAAGCCGTATTTCCTACTATCAATCTTGATCTACATAAATTAATAGAAAATAACTCGAAAAATAGAATAATGCCTGCCCATGGGTTTAAAACCATAATACATCCACAATATGGAAGAGAGTATAGGCTATTACCGGGTGAATTCCTGCAACGTATTGATAACATGGTAGTCGACGATAGAGTTGATTTCGCATGTGCTGGATATATTGTAGATGCTGCCGAATTCACATATCATAAAGTAAAAAAAGCTCTAAAAATTGTTGTAGATTCAAGCGGATACCTATCTGAAAAGGTTATTTGGCCAGACTATGAAACTGGTGTTCTAGAATACCCTACTTGGATAAGAAAGGGCAGTGTTGGAATATTCTTCTACAGCAAGAAAAATGGTAAGCCATATACCAATATAAACGGATACTTACTGGAAGAAATGGCGCTATAAATTTCCTTGACACTATCCTTTAAGTATGATATGCTCTTATGAATGGAGGAATTGTGGAAGAACTACTTAAAACATTAACTAAAAAAGGAGACTGTATGAAAACTTTTACAATAGAAGACATTAGAAGTTGGAAACCATGTTATGACCCCAGTAGATATCTATCCGAAGACTTTAAGGGAAATGCTTTAGATATATTAAATCACAAAGAAATACCAATAGCCGATAAGATTTGGGTAGTGACTCAAAAAGGTATATTACCAGATAATTTAATTCATGAATTTGCTTGTAGATGTGCTGAAATGACTTTAGAAAACTTTGAAAAAGAATTTCCAGAAGATAAAAGACCACGATTAGCCATTGAAGCTAAGCGTAAGTATTTAGCGAACGAAATAACATCAGAAGAATTAAGGTCTGCTTGGTCTGCTGCTAGGTCTGCTTGGTCTGCTGCTTGGTCTGCTAGGTCTGCTGCT
>SDBT01002303.1_pt1 | contig 33923 bp, 27 predicted proteins | sample 2277101 | NCBI WGS metagenome assembly SDBT01 (sample SAMN10404973, study PRJNA504765) | marine sediment metagenome | isolation source: marine sediment core GS10_PC15, 103 cmbsf | place: Arctic Ocean: Southern Knipovich Ridge | collected 2010
CGCCTATCGGGCCCCGCAGTTTGAGAGAGTGGCACGCCGTCCATCATGCGGCGCAGCATTTCGGTGGAATGGCTCAACGCCTCTTGCCCCTGCGGCGTAAGGCTGCAGTATTTTCTCGCACGCCCCCTCTGCCCGGGCTGCGGCTCGACGAGGTCGATGTCGATCATCTTCTTGTCGCCGAGGCGAGCGAGCGTGGCATAGAGCGCTCCAATCGAAATCGGCCGTCCGGTGCGCTCCTCGATTTCCCTGAGGATCGTGGCACCGTAAGCCTCATCACCGAGGCGTGCCACGGCAAGCATGACGTAGAGCTCGAACTCGGGAAGAAATTTTCCGGGCATCGGCTCCCTCCCTCCTGTTGAACTTTCATGTCAGCCGCCGTCAAGGAATGTTGAGCGGCAACCCATGAATACTCTACAACCAATACTCTACATACGAATATATTCCGCTCGGGTTTCGCTCTCATAGGTAGAAACGCAGGCGGAGCGAAAAAGGGTTCGTCTTCGCAGCGATCTCCAGCCTGGATTTCTCAACGGGTCGTGAGGCGAGCGGGCGTGAGGGGCGCGAGGACAAGGCGCGCGCAGGTTCGAGCGCGGAGGCGTGCTCGTGCAGTACGTCGAGCACTCGAATCAAGCGTAACGCAGTCATCGCGCGCCATCGCGCACGCGCAGCCACGGTCCGTTGAGAAATCCAGGCTAGTCAGCGAGAGGGGCTCTCGCCCAGACTAATCGGCCGTGGCGCCGCTGACGCCGACCGTCGCGCGTGCGCGCATCTTGTGGAGCGCCTGATCGAGGTCGGCGATGACGTCGTCCGGGTGCTCACCACCGACGCACAGACGGATCAGGTTGCCAGGGATATTGGCGAGCCGGCGGCCTTCCTCTCCCTGCTGCTGGTGTGTGGAGATCGCCGGGATCGTCGCGACGCTCTTGATGCGGCCCAGGTCGGTCGCCCGCCAGATGCGCTGCAGCTCGTCGAACACCATGCGTGCGTTCTCGCGCCCGCCCTCCACGCAAAAGCTCATGAGGTGGCCGTACCGGTTGACGGGTTCACCATACTGAGCGTCATGCTCGGCGTCGACCAACCACATGTAGCGGCTGGCGAGGTCATGCAATGGATGGTTGGGTAAGCCGAGATACTCGACCGTCTCGACATCCGGGTGGGCATCGAGAAACTCCGCCACTGCCTCCGTATTACGGCTCATCATGTCCACCTTGCTGCGCAAGGTGCGCATGTCATTGAGCGTCATGTACGCCTGCATCGGGTGCAGGTTCGGGCCGTAGTCACGGTTGGGCAGGAACTTCACGTATTGAGCGAAGTCGGCCTTCATGGCGGGATTGTCGATCTGGGAGACCATATCCTTGCGACTGATCACGGCACCTGCCATCCCTGAGCCACCACTGGTCATCGTCTTAGTCGCCGACTGCACCACGATGTCGGCACCATGGCAGATGGGCCGCAGGAGCGCCGGCGTCGCCACGGTGTTGTCAATGATCAGCGGCAAGTTGTGGCTGTGCGCTAGCTCGGCCACGACCTCGAGATCGAAGAAGCCCTGCTGCGGATTGCTCGGCAACTCGCCATAGAGAAAGCGTGTGTTCTCATCGATACGGGATGCCCAGGCATCGATATCCGTTGGATCCTCGATCCACCGACACTCCACCCCGCGCTCCTCTTCGAGGCGCACCTTGAAGAGCTGGAAGGTACCGCCGTAGCACTGCGCCGTAGCCAAGAAGTTGCGCTCCTCGAAGACATGCTCCTTGGTGTGGACGAGAAATGGCTGCACGGCCATCATAATTGCCGCCATTCCCGAGCTCGTAGAACAACACGAAGTCGCACCGTCGAACCCATACCCCTCCAGGAGCGCCATGGTCCACTCGTAGTAGTACGTCGTGGGGTTGGCGATGCGCGAATAGCACCAGGTCGGGATCATGTAGGCGAGCGCAGCCTCGAGCTCGTCGGAGTCGCGATAGGCCTGCGACGAAGACAGGAAAACGGGCTCAATGATGGCCCCGTCATAGTCCTCGATAGCGTCTTCAACCGTGTACAGGCCATGCACGGCGATGGTGTCGAACTTCCAGTTCTTCACCACCTCGTTGACATACCTGTCCCGCCGTTCCAGGTATTCGTTGTTCGTGTCGATGTACGCCTGGATTCCGGGCGAAACAATCAATTCGTCATCGCTATGCATACCCATGGTCGGACTCTCCGTAATCGTTCTAATTAGGATACCCGGCACTAGTTTAGCCGCGTGGCATTATTTGGCCAAGACCCGGTTGGTTGCATCGCTGACTAAGACGAGGGAAATAGCTGCATGAACCCGGAAGATCTGGCTCAATCCTCCGGCCAGAAGGGTCGCCACTTGTCCTCGCTCGGCGGCGGTGTCAGGAGACTCACCACAATCAGAGCTACGAATGAGGCCGTGGCCGCCGGATAGATGATGTAGTCGGGGTCGAGCGGCAACTGAAAGCGGCCGAGGTTCAGAGACTCCATCCCTGTGCGAGCCAGTATGGCGAAAAGCAGCGTGACGCTGATACCGGCCCCCACCGACGCTGCACCTCCAGCGGGGGTGGCACGCTTCCAGAGGAACGCGGCCAGGAGCGCCGGCGTTACAGCCGCTCCGACCATCGTGTAGGCATAGAGCGCCATCTGGAGAATGCTCGTGAACTGGGACGTCACGATGTAGGCGATGACGGCCATCACCACAATCGTCACTCTCTGGAACCAAATGATGGTCTTTTCGCTAGCTTCAGGGTTGACGAAGCGCTGATAGATGTCTCGCGTCAAATTCGTAGAGGGCACGATCAGGAAGGTATTCGCAGTCGAGAAAATGATCGCCGCTGCACCGAGGAGAAGTAGGATCCCCGCGTACATCGGCAAGGCATTGGCCGCCAGGTCCAGGACGATTGTTTCCGTGACCGCATGGTCGAAGCTGCCGTCCGCAAGCCGGTAGGCGGGGTCGTCCCAGAAGATCCCTGCCCCGAATACCGCGAGCGCGACAAGAGCAGTCTCGAGGATCACTATGCCGATGATCATGCCGACCACCGCCCGGCGCGCTGCAGTCTCGTCCTTCGCCGACATGAATTTCTGGTAGATGCTGCTCTCACCGAGAAGCAGAAAGAAGGTGGGGAAGAAGAGGCCCAGAGCGGAAGCCAGCCCGAGCGCACCTATCACCGAGAAATGCGCCTCCGGCAAGGTAGCGGTGAGTTGGCTCCAACCTCCCGCGCCGCGCAGGGCGAGCGGCAAGGCGATGATCACGCCTAGAGCGATCATCGTGCCGTTGAAGATATCGAGGGCGACGATCGAGCTCATCCCCGCCAACGTCACGTAGACAACCACGAGAGCACAGACGATCGCCTGCCCCCATACCGGGTCCAGTCCGGTGAGGATCTCGAGCAGCCTCCCTCCGCCGATGAACTGGTAGCTGGCAATGGTCAGGTAGGCGATGATGATGGCAATCGTCCCGAGCACGCGTGCAGCGGCGTTGTATCTCGTCTCGAGAATGTCCGGCACCGTGTACTGGGCGATGCGGCGCACTCGCGGCGCCAGGTAATAGACAATCAGCAGACCCGCCCAGGCTCCGGCACTCATCCAGAGAGCCGAGAAGCCATGCCGGAAGCCACGTCCGGCGCCGGCGAAAAGGCTTCCGGACCCCATCCAGGTGGCCACCAGCGTTCCAACCAGTACAACGGCCGAGGTGCCTCGTCCCGCGACCATGAAGTCGTCTTGAGTCTCGACATTGCGGGACTTCTTGTAGCTGACCCCGATCAGGAACAGCAGGTAGGCGGCTATCGCTAGGACGTAGATCATGCTTTCTCCTCGATATCTGGCACTACGGTCAGCAGCCGAGTCCGGTACGTCGGTGCTGTGAGCCGGCTGAAGGCTGCTCAGCCACCTCTTCGCCGATGTCGATCGCCCGCGAGGATACCCGAGAACGGCCATGATGAAAACAAATCATGTTTCCTCCCGGCCCGCGGCAGGGCACACGACATCCCCATCGTCCCGGCGCCGAGCCCCGCAGCCTGTGCGAGAATAGCCCCCAGCCGCGGCAAGGAATCACACGGGCACAGGCATTCGGATGAGAGTTCTTCTCCTGGGAGTCGGCATGCAGGGCAAAACAGCTCTGCATGACCTCTGCACCAGCGACGGAATCGACACCGTCGTCGCCGCCGACTACGACCTCGAAGCGCTCGCCAGCTACGTTGAGGGCCTGCCGGATGCACGTAGGGTTATCTGCGAACAGGTCGATGCATCGCAGCCTGGATCGATCGCACGCCTCATGGGGCAGGGCTTCGACGTGGTCATCGACCTTCTGCCCGCCACTTTCATCGACAACGTCGCTCAGGCCGCCGTCGAGCATGGAGTGCATTTCATCAACACGATGCATGCCACGCCGTTGATGCGGGCCCTGGCGAGTGAAGCCGAGGGCAGGGGCATCGTCTTGCTGCCCGAGCTCGGTATGGATCCCGGTATCGACCTGATCATGCTGGGCCAGGCGGTCGGCTCCTTGGATCACGTCAGCGAGCTCAGCTCCTACGGCAGCGGTATCCCCGCCCCCGAAGCGGCCGACAATCCAATCAAGTACAAGGTGAGTTGGACCTTCGACGGTGTACTGGAGCTCTACCGGCGACCCGCTCGCCTCATTCGTGAGGGCGTGGCTGTGGAGATACCGGGGACCGAGATTCTCCGGCCCCCGAATACCCACGTGGTCGAGATCGCTGAGCTGGGTACGCTGGAGGCGTATGCCAATGGCGACTTCCTCCCCACGATCGAGAGCCTCGGTCTCGACCCAGCCGGCCTCGTGAACGCCGGCCAGTACACCCTCCGATGGCCAGGACACTGTGAGTTCTGGAGAAAGATCGTCGACCTTCACCTATTGGACAAAGAGCCCGTGATCGTGGACGGTCAGGCTATCGACCGAAAGCGGTACCTGGTCGCCGCCCTCGAGCCGCACCTTCAATACGCCGAAACCGAGCAAGACCTGGCCATCCTCAAGGTGGAGGCCGGCGGGACCAAGGACGGCGAGCCGACCCGAGTCGTTCTGCAGCTCATCGACCGGCGCGACCTGGTCACCGGACTCACTGCCATGAGCCGGTTGGTCGGGTTCACCGCCAGCATCGGTGCGCAGATGATCGACAGCGGCGCCATCAGCCGGCGCGGCTTGCTGTCACCGGCACGCGATGTCCCCTACCAGGCCTTCATCGAGGAGCTGCGAAAGCGCGGAGTCGAGATCACAACCAGTGTCTCGAGCCTGCCGCCGGCCTGAGCTCTCCCTTACCGCTGCAGGGCCTCCTCCATGAAGCTCTTGATGTCGGCCCTGAGCTTGTCGTGATCCACACGCCGTATGTACATCATGTGGCCGGCCTCGTAGTAGGTGATCTCGACGTTGTCCCGTAGATCCTCGGGGAGCGCCAGGTGCGCCACCGTGAATTCGGTGTCAAAGTACGGGGTGGCAAAGTCGTAGTACCCGCACGTGAACAGGACCTTCATCGACGGATTCTTCACCATCGCCTGCCGAAGGGTCTCTGATACGTCCGCGTAACGATTGCCCCGCCCCCAACTCCACGGCCTCACCCTGGGGCTCGAGGACTCGTAGACCAGGTCGGTCTCGTAACCCAACTCCTGGCGCAGATAGTCGTTCAGCAGAGCGACGTAGCCGATATCCACCGCCACCGAGCTGGCATCGTACTCGGGAGACTCGCCGCCCGAGTCGCGATCGGTGCCCGTGAAACGGCTATCCAGCCGGCCCACCGTCTTACCCTCCTGGCGCAGCAGCTCCTTGCGGAAGCGACCCAAGCCGATGCGCAGGTTGTTGCGCTCGACAAAACCGACGGAAAGCCCTGTGTAGCGTGCGACCCGCTCGGCGATCTCCCTGCGGCGCTCGGCAGGAAGATCGTCACCCCGCAAGAGCGCGAGAGCGAAATCGCCGAGAGCGAATTCTTCGACCTCCTCCAGAGTTTGCTCGAGGTCGTCTGACAGATCCACCGGCAGCTTGTGATGGTACCAGGCAGTCGCCGCATAGGTCGGCAGGTGGATGATGTGGGGAATGTCGTTGCCGGGCGCGAAGAGCTGATTCTGCCAGTTGAGAATCGAGGAGATGAAAATGATTCCGTTGGGGAAGATCCCGTACCGATCAGGGAGAAAGTCCGCGAGCCCCGCGGCGCGTGTCGTCCCATAGCTCTCCCCGGCGATGAACATCGGCGAGCGTAGCCGCCCGTTGCGCACCATCCACAGGCGAATGAACTCTCCGACCGACTCGATGTCTTCTTCGAGGCCGTGATAGTCGCTCCCATCACCGTCCGGCAGTACCCGGCTGTAGCCCGTTCCGACGGGATCGATGAAAACCAAGTCGGTGAGATCGAGAATCGAATCATCGTTGTCGACCAAACGACCCGGCGGAGGAAGCGGCATCCCCTCGTCGTCCATCAGGACGCGCTTCGGCCCAAAGGCACCGAACTGCACCCACACTGCGGCGGACCCGGGGCCACCATTGAAGCTGAACGTTACAGGGCGTGTGGACGGATCTTCGACTCCTTCCTGCACATACGAAGTAAAGAAGACCGAGGCTTGCGCTGTGCCGTCCTCCGCACGGAACAAATAGTTGCCGGCAGTGGCCAGGTAGGCAATCTCCTGTCCGCCCAGGGTGATCGTGTGGCGGCTTGTCGAAGACGTCTCCTTGGTGGGCAAAAGGCTTTCCGTTGCCTCTTGGTCGGCAGCCTGCGATGCGGCGCCGGCGGGGGCAACCAGAATGGCCAGAACTGCAGCCAAAATCACGAATTGACGTCCTGCGGGCCTCTCGGTCTTTTTCATCTCGATCTTCCTCTTTTCGGCATTGCCGCGGCGCGGCATTCCCGTGCGGGTCGACTCGACTGTAGGGCAGCATAACCCCAGCAGGCGACTTGTGTCAGCTGCCCTACAACAACGACAACGGGCTCGATAATGGTGTACCCTCTGGGGGCGAAAATCGGAACGGCTTCCCGCGATGCCCGGCAGACAGGAAGCCGTGGCGCTCCCAAAACATCGCCGTACGATCCCCGTTTCTCCGGATGGCCATGAGCCTAGACAACTATCGCCTCAAGCTGAAGGGCAAGGAGCTCGTGCCCGTGGTGATCGGCGGTATGGGGGTCAACATCTCCACGGCTGAGCTGGCACTGGAGGGCGCGCGCCTCGGCGGCGTCGGCCATATCTCGGACGCGGGAACCGAAGCTCTCGCCGACCTTCGTTACGGCACCAAGTTCGGCCGCCAGAAGTTCGAGCGCTACCGCAGCTACATCGGCAATCCCGACAAGTCCAACATTCACTTCGACCTCGAGAACCTGGCCGAAGCCCAGAAGCTCCACGTTGCCGACACCATGGGGCGGAAGCGAGGTGACGGAGCGATTTTCCTGAATTGCATGGAAAAGCTCCTCATGAACAACCCTCGCGGCACGCTGCAGACGCGATTGACAGCGGCCATGGATGCCGGAATCGACGGCATCACGCTGAGCGCCGGCCTGCATCTGAAGTCCCTCTTCCTCGTACAAGATCATCCGCGCTTTCGCGACGTGATGTTCGGCATCATCGCCTCATCAGTGCGAGCGTTGAAGCTGTTCATGCGCAGCGCTGCACGGGTGGAGCGATTGCCCGACTACATCGTCGTTGAGGGCCCTCTGGCTGGCGGCCACCTCGCCTTCGGGCCCGACGACTGGCACGAGTACGACTTGGCAACCATCACGGCAGAGGTGCTCGAGTATCTGCGGGGGGAAGATCTCGACATTCCCGTGATCCCCGCCGGAGGGATCTTCACGGGGGCCGAGGCCGTCCAATTCATCGAGAACGGAGCCGCCGCGGTGCAGGTGGCCACGCGCTTCACGATCTGTCAGGAATCAGGCCTGCCGCCGGCTGCCAAACAGGAGTACCTGAAAGCTCGCGAGGAGGACATCTTCGTCAGCACGCTGTCGCCAACCGGCTACCCGATGCGGCTGCTGAAGCAGTCTCCGGCCCTGCAGGTGAGCAGCAAGCCAAACTGTGAGTCCCTGGGCTATGTGCTCGATGCCAAGGGCCGCTGCTCATACCTCGAGCGCTACTACGAGGAGCTCGCAGCCAACAGCAACAGGTTCCCGGTCGTCAAAGACAAGTTCTGCCTCTGTACCCAGATGCGCGCCTACCGCGTATGGACCTGCGGGCAGAACACGTACCGTCTGAAGGACGTCACGGAAAAGCTGCCTGACGGTAGCTATCGACTGCCAAAGGTCGAGGAAGTCTTCCTCGACTACCAGCACGGCTAGCCCGTCAGGCCCCTCGCCCTCGCTTCGCGGGCCGCGAGAACATCAGCCGGGCGATCCCCTTAACTCCCTCCCAGCCAAAGCCGGCGGCACGACGCATATAGGCCCAGGGTAGCTGGAGCCGTGAACGCAGCCCGTATTGCTGCATCATGAACTCCGATGTCGGCAACAGCAGCGCCATGAGATAGCGTGATTTCCGGCCCCATCCCTCGAGCGCCAGGAGCTGTGCGAGCCCCTCTCGTTCCCGCACCTCGGAATGCTCCGCCATCGCCTGTGAGATGGTCCTATTCGCTGAACCTGCGTCCGGCAGCAGCCACCCGGTGAGCTCGGCCGGAATTGGGGTATCGAGAGCGCATTCGAGCTCGGCGAGAACGCCCCCCATGATCCGCTCCACACCGATGTCGCGAACCGAAGATGCAAGGAGCTCCCAATCGAGCTCCTCCGCCGCCGTGCGAATGAATCGATCAAGCTCCCACAGCCAAACAAACGGTGGATGGTCCCGATGAGCGATGTGCAGAGCAAGATGGAGCAGCAAGTCCTCTCTGCAGAGGCTTAGCGTTGGCTCTCCGACAACGACCGTCGGGACGCATCGCCCCCAAACCACATCCATATCGAGGCGATCCAACGCCGGCGGGTACACGATCGACAGATGCGGTTCCACCACGATCGTGAACGAGCGCTCGACGAGGAATTTCAAGGAATACGAGAAGGCCTCGGAAAAACCCGGCCGCCGATCGATCTCACGGTAACCGAGGGACGAGAGGACCTCGCGGAGAGCGTCGAGCTCGCAACGACGCACTAGCAAATCGATATCACCCATCGGCCGTGCAACGATCTCGCCGTACACTCGCTCCATCAGGGCAACGCCTCTGATCGGCGCGCACTCCACCCGCGCTCCTCGCAAGGCCTGAAGGCACAGGCGCAGCTCTCCGGCCAGAGCAAGGTTGCGCGCCGACACCAACAGGCACTGCCGCTTGAGCTCTTCGTGAATCTCCGGAGACGGAGCCTCGGCGTTGCTGAGATGCCACAGCAGACCCTGCTCGCCGGCCTCACGGAGAATCTGCTCCCATTCCCTCCCCGCCACGGGCTCGGGGGCGCATTCCTTGATCACCGCATCGAGCAGATAAGGGTGCATCTCGCCGTGCGTGATCATTGCGATGCGGCGAGGTGATCGAGGATCGCGTCGCGCAGCTCCCCCACCCGGCCGAGGCCACGCGGGCCACGCAGAGTGGCCAAGGGAATACGCCCTACCCAACTGGCGAGCTGGCGAAACTGTCGCCGCAATCGCCGGCAATCGTCGACCAGTGGATTGTAGGTGTTCTCGAGGAGCTCCAGGAATGCTCGTCGCGACGCCAGGCTCTCGATCTCCGGCTGCAACATAGCCAGATCACCATCGCAATCTCCTCCCGGCGCATTTCCCTCCGCATCCGAGCCGGACCCGCCCGACCCGCCCGACTCGAGGAGGAAGATCGCCGTCAGGGGCGCAGGTGAATCGTAAAATTGCCCTTCTCCCAGCGGGACAATGCGCTTGGGCGTCCATTGATTCATCTCTATGCCGGGGGCCAACCCTGGGAGCAACGCTGCGGCTACCTCAGGGTAAAGCTTGATGCGGGGCATCCCCGGAAATCCGAGGAGTGTGTCCTGGTGCTGTTCCAGTACCAGAAGGTCATCGGTCAGCAGTGGATATCCGGCAGCGAGAAAGGACGCGGCCAGCGTTGATTTTCCTGCTCCGCTATCACCGACGAATGCGACCGCGACCCCGTCGACAACAACCGAGGTGGCGTGAAGAGGCTCGATGCCCCGCTTGAGAAGTGCGAACGAGAGAACCTGCCCCAACAGGTAGACCTGGAGAGCCTCCTGCGAAGCGTCACCGAGCTCTAGGCATGTGATACGGAGGCCCTCTCGATCGACGAGGAACTCAAAATGCCCGGTCCAGCGAAGGTAGTCAGAGCCGTCGGCGAGAGTTGCGTGCCAAAACCAGTCGTCGCTGTCGCTGGGCTCTTCTTTGCACCCAGCCTCGCTGCGGGCCTGGGCGAAGATACTGGCGTCCCCCCTGCCGAGCTCGATTGAGGGTTCGCTCTCACACGCCTCTGGCAGTCCTTCGATTTCGTAGGAGCTCTCGAGGACGAGACCGTACAGCGAGTAACGATGACTTCGTGATCCAACGAACGCCCGTGGGACCGCCATCGCAGAAGCCTGTGCACCGCCAGTGATCGAGGTCTCTGTCTCGCGCCCCCGACTACGCCGGCTTGGAAGTGAGTCGGGTGCTCGCCTTGCCAGCCCCGTCGCCTCTAGTCCCGCCCTTGACCCCTGTGAGGGTGCGAAAATCACCGTAGGTAACGAGTTTGGGGCTCTCGTAGGGTCGTTTCTTTTTCGCTTCGCGCTCCTCGATTCTCATCACGCGTCTCCAGTGCCACCGATGCTCACCTTCTACACTCCGACATCGAGGCCGCCTGCGCTAGTCCTTTCTCCAGCTTCGAAGAAAACCCGCAGCCACAGCTCCAACGCCAAAAGATCCAGTAGCGCCGCGGCGGATTCGTCATTGTCCGATCGGAGCCCAGCTCTGAGCTCGTCCAGCCGAGGAGCCAACGCATCCCTATCAAGGTATCCGAACGACGCTGCAAGGCGAAACGGTCCCGGGTCGTCGATAATCTGATCGTAGTCCCGGGCCAAGCCCTCGTTGATCGCCCCGAGGAAATTCGCCTTCCAACGGCGCTGCCGTATCGATTCCGGCAGCTTGCCGCGCATCGCCTCCCGCAGCAGAGCTTTAGGTACGCCGTTCTTGGTGATGATCTCGCCAGGAACGGACACTAGGAAGGCGACGACATCACGGTCGAGGAACGGATAGGTGATCTCGAGGCCGTGCATGGCCGTGACCTTGTCGTTCCACTCGAGGCACAAGACGTGATGGGCGGAGCGTGCCTCGGCATACAATGATTGGAAGTGGGCCGAGCCTGCAGTGCGCACATCGTTCCGGAGCCTCCATGACCGCCGGTATCCTCGGCGCCTCAAGCTTTCGGAGAACCACGGAACTCCCCGCTTCACTCTCGTTCGGTGAGCCAGTGGCAGCAGAGGTGTCGGCAGATGGAACTTCACCAGGTCCATCCAGAACCGTCGCCAGAAGACTCTCTCATCGGCATCGGTCATCCAGGAACCGAACTCGCGCAAGTGTCCGATGGTCTGCCGCCATCGCAGCCTGCGACACAGATCCACCAGGTAGGCCTGCGGGAACAGCAGCTCATCGGCCCAGTTGCCGGTCATCATGACCCTTGTATCCGTTTCCCGAAGCCAGCTCATGAGGGCGACCGTCGTATTCCACTGCCCGTCCAACCAGGGAACCTCGAGGTGCCGTATGCCTTCTTCGCAACGGTCGAGCACACCGAGCGCCATGGGTAGCCGATTGATCGAGATCCCCGTGAAAGCCTCGATATCCCCGAGGAATTCCCTCTCGTCAGCGTCTGTCCCGTCCGGGGGAATGTAGGCGACTGCCAGAGGTGGCTGCGTCTCCGTTCCGCTGCCCTGGTCAGCCGCTAAAGACAGAATTGAGGACGAGTCCAACCCGCCGCTGACTGAGATCGCCACGGGGTGGACGCTGCGCATGCGACGCCGCGTGGACTCCTTCAGGAGATCCCCGAGTCGCTCGGCATACTCCTCGAATGAGCCGAGCCGCGGATGAGGTGACGGGTCGAGGTCCCAGTACCTCCAGGTTCGGATCCCCTCTCGAGTTATGAGGGCGGCGTGTGCTGCCGGCAAGCTGAGAATGTCGGCGAAGAAGGTAGCTTCGAGATCGTGAATATGGTCGAGGAAGAAGTCAGCGATGGAGTCATCGTTCGGCCGCGCCTCGACTGCCGGGTGGGCCAGCAGCGCCTTGATCTCCGAACCCATCAGAACCGTGTCGCCCCTGCGACAGTAATAGAGCGGCCGGACGCCCAGCGCGTCGCGGACGAGGAGGAGACGCTGCCGCCTCGGATCGAAGAGCGCGAGGGCAAAATCGCCGAGCAGCCGCTCCGGCAGCTTCTCTCCATAAAGGTCGTAAGACGCCGAGACGATTGCGGAGTCGGGGGAATCGTGGCGCAGATCATGGCAATCACGCAGCGCGCCGAGGAGCTCGGCACGGTTGTCGATTCGCCCGTCGAGGGCCAGCACGGTGCCGGTTCTGCCAACGACTGGCTGCAGCTCGCCCGCGGACTCGGGAGTAACGCGAGAGAGCTGGCAACCCAGGCCGGTCGAGCCCTCGACCCACTGTCCCTCGCCATCGCGGCCCCGGTGCACGAGGCTACGACGCATTTTCGCGAGCAGATCCGCATCGACGGGCCTCTCGTCGAGGTTCCAAATTCCGACGATCCCGCTCACCTCGGGCCTCGGTCTGTGAACGCAGGACGCGCCGTGATCCAGGTCCCACTATTCACCGCAGTCGTTCACCTCCAGGAGACCCTTTTCGATCAACTCCGTAACAAGGCTCTCCAAATCCTCCTCGAGCTGGGCCCGCTCGACCTCGTACTCCTCGAGGATCGACTCGACGGCTGCATCGAACCTACCGTGGAGCCCGACAAGCTCCCAGAACCTGGTGCCCACTTCATCAAGGCCGAAGTAGGTGCCGTTGTCCAGCTCGAGCAGAATCGTCTCGCCTTGGAGATTCTGGTGCAACACGTGCTCGGGGATCTTCAGCCGACGGGAGTCCTCCATGACTCACACCCTACCCCATTCGCGAGATGCCCAGCCAAGATGTCTCTCGTGGCTCACTTCAACCACGGCAGCCTCTCGAACTCGGCGCGCTCGGCTTCCAGGCGCCACTGCTCACGAGCCCGGTCGCTACCCGCCAGAAACTGCCGGCACTCCAGGGATGGTGAGGCCGAGCCCAGCGTGTCGTCGGCGCATGCCTCGATGGGCGTAAACAACCTTGCCGAGCTCCACAGGCTGTTACCCGCCAGGAAGCTGTAGGTGAGACTGTTGCGCGCAAGTGTCTTCAGGTCCTCGTACCCGAGTCCGTAGGTCGTCGCGGCGCGTAGGTATTCGTTGGTCAGGTCGATCCGCGAGACCCCCTCATCGTCCGTGGCGAGGGTCACCGGCACGCCCGCTTCCAGGTAATCCGGGAAAGGATGCTCGTTGCCGGTTACACCGAGGATGACGTCGTTGCTGGTCAGGAGAATCTCCACGAGCACGTCCTGCTCCCTCAACATGTCCATTAGCTCGAGCGCATCGTTTTCAAAATCGATGTCGACACCGTGGCCAATACGCTGCGCCCGGCCCGTCTCGATCGCCTCGCGAATGTGAAAACGAAGATGTGCTGGCGGAACCAACCCAAGGGTCAGCTCACCCGCGTGCAGGGCGATACCGACATCCGGATATTGGCCCGCCAAAAACTCCAGCATCTGCATGTGCAGGCGATAGTCTCGCAAGGACACACGATCATCTTCCGGCGCCACGAGGTTGACACCGACCACTCGACCATCCGCCCGCGCCAGGGCGAAGCCGTGCACAAGTTGCGCAAATACTTGCTCGGGCGGCGCAGTTCGGATCGCCTGCTGCAGATACCGAACCGTTACCTCACAGCCAGGATCCGCTTTGCTACTTTCGCCATCGCACGCCATCAACTGCCGAGTGCCTTGTTCCATGGTGTCCAGAGCGTTACTTGACGCAGTCACGGCCTGAGCAAGGCCGTTATCCAGCAACGCTGCGTGAGAGCCAGCCAAATCCTCTTGCCATCCGTCACCGAAGGCCCCCTGCGTCTGGGCACCATCGAGCGCTTCCCGCAAACCGGCAGAAGGCACGCTCAACATGGTCTCCATGTAGAAGATGTGCTGGGAAGCCGCGCGGGAGGAAACCTCCGCCAGCATGTCGTCGTGACGGCTCGAGATCGCCCCAAACGCTGCGAATGTGGAAAAGAACTGATCGTGCCCCGAGCGATTCGAGAGGGAAACATTGCGGACCGAGAGCCGATCGATGAACAGTTCGTAGGCTTGCGACGACGAAAGCGCCTCGGCAACCGGTTGATCGCCCGGATGACACGGTGGGGCAACCAGCACATCCGTAGCAGTCGCCAAACAGAGGCCATCCTTCTCCGCCCAATCGATGTAGCTTTCGGCGTAGACGGCACCGCTCAGGTGAGTGTGAATGTCGCCTCCCTTGGGCATGCGGTGCAGGAAGGCGCGCAGCATCGTCGGGCGGTCACTATGACTCTCGAACCAGGCCGCCGCCCTCTCGGCTGCCTTTCCCGCGTCCTGCGTCCCCGCTGCGCCCATCGTCAGCAGCATCACCAAGCTAATGCCAAGCACGCATCGTGTGGCGCTCATTCATGTCCTCCGCTCGCAATGACCCGGCACACAGCCTTGAGGTCGATGTGGAGAACCATGCATGATCCGGGGCGCGAAACTCAACCGCGACGTACTGCGAACGGGCAGCCACCGTTCTGGCAGGTCGAGCACTCGAATCAAGCGCGACGCAGGTATCGCGTGCCACTGCGCTCGCGCGGCCGCGATCCGTTGGAAGTTCGGACTAAATCAGCACCAACTCGCCTGGTGCTCGGGGCGGCTGAGGATCTCTTGGACGTTGGCCTCGATGATCCGATAGCCGAGATTGCCGTAGAGCTTTTGCCGGCCCTGGGCGACGTAGGCCCAGACACACAGCGTGTCGGAGAAATATGAGATCTGGATTTTGTTGGCCATTGGCCGATCTACGCAACCTCGAGAAGCGCCTGCTCGATTCGGTTGAGTGCCTCCTCCAGCGTGGAGGCCGGCACGGCGAAGCTGAACCGCAAAACCATCTCGTTTGCAGGGAAGCCGTGGCTCGAGCCCGGCACCCCAGTGACACGAGCCTCGTTGGCCAAGAAGTTGAAGAGATCGAAATCATCCTCGATCGTCCGACCGTCGGGAGCATGCCGGCCTGCCAGGCCCGGAAAGGTGACACACACGAAGAACCCCGCCTTCGGCACATTCGTGACAGCCACACACGTGCCCTCCACCCCCCAGTGGTGGCGGACCCGCGCATTGATCGCCTCCACTCGCTCCAACAGCCGATCGAGGTTTCGACGGCAGCGCTCGTTGTTGTTGGCGAAATATGAGGGAGGTGTCGATGCCAGGGCTTCGGCGGCGATCTCCTGGTCGATCTCCGGGACGCTGCCGAGCGTTGCAATGATGTAGTTGGTCATCGACCAGATCACCTGGCTTGGACCACAGGCGAATCCCACGCGGAGCTTGGCCAGGCCCAGGTTTTTCGCTACCCCACCCACGGTGACGGTGCGCTGGTACATTCCCGGCAGCGCCGCAAACGAGATCATTCTGCTCGCCGGGTCGAAAACCGTGCGATCGTAGACCTCATCGAGCAGCACCCACACATGGCTGTGCTCGGGACGCTCGAGAATCTCGGCCAACGCCTCATACTCCTCCCTGGAGTAGACGCTTCCTGTCGGATTACCAGGATTCGAGATCAACAAACAGCGCACTAACTTGTTCTGCCGCAGCGCCCTGTCGAGATCATCGGGCCCCATCTTGTAATCGTTCTCTGGGTCCGACTCGACCAAGTGAAGGGCAGCACCCATCGCCCCCACGAGGGCACCGAAGAGCCCATAGCAGGGCCTCGGAGTCAGCACCAGATCTCCCGGGTCGCAGATGCCGTGGAGAGCGGCAACACACAGGTGCGTCGTGCCGATACCGGCGAGGATTTCCTGCTGGCGTGGGTCAACAGCTCTCCCCAGGCTTACCGGAATATCGTTACCTCTGAAGTAGGTGTACGCGGAGCGCAGCAGCGATCGCGCAGCGATGGGAAAAACACGATACCGGTGCAGCTCGATACGCTCCGACTCGCGCTGCAAATAGCTGCCGGAGCTGTCGGGATTCGTCTGGTCATCGAAGACCAGGCGCTCGCCGAGCTGAAAATACGCATCACGAACACCGGCCGGCGGTGGCGTAAGAGGGTCGCCGGTGCTCAGGTTGATGATCCCCTCCATGAGCTCGGCACGTATGATGAGGCCGTAGGTTTCTTCCACCCGACGGCGGAGATCACTCATGCCTTCACCCGTGCCACGCCGGGATAGAGGTGCCGTAGCACTCAGCTGCGGAGCCATTTCCGGCGACATGGAGCCGTCAAACAGCACTTCAACCGACTCGAGATTCTCAGGTGAGTCTGCGGGCACGGAAGGCCTCCGGGGATGCGCGCCACCAGATAGGTAACCGTACTCGGCGGAGAGCGGGGGGACAACACGCGGACCACCAGGCTGTCACCCGAGATGGGTGAATACGCTCCGCAGCTTGATTCCTAGGTCCCGAGGGTTCGAGAATGGCACCCTATGAGGAAGCTGATTGTCGGCATTTCAGGGGCCAGCGGCACAATCTACGGGATCCGCCTCTTGGAGGTTCTCCGTGACGTGCCGGACTTGGAGACCCATGTCGTAGTGTCGAGCGCCGCTCGTCTTACCCTCTCCCTGGAAACCGAATACCCACCGGACGTTTTCGAGGCCTTGTCAAACAAGCTCTACAAGACCAGCGACGTGGCCGCGGCCATCTCCTCCGGCTCGTTCACGACCGTCGGTATGGTCGTGGTTCCATGCTCGATGAAGACCTTGTCGGGAATTGCCAACTCCTACGCCGATAATCTTCTGCTGCGGGCGGCAGACGTGGTTCTCAAGGAGCGCCGCAAGCTGGTTCTCGTGGCGCGGGAGACTCCTTTGCATCTAGGACACCTCCGGCTCATGACGCAAGTAACCGAGATGGGCGCTATCGTCATGCCGCCCGTGCCGGCGTTCTACCATCGCCCCCAGACGATTCAGGGTATTGTCGATCCTACGATCAACCGAATCCTCGACCTGCTTGATATCGAGTTGGACACCGAGCTGGTCGAGCGCTGGCAGGGACCACCCCACGAATAGTCCGCCGCCGGTTACCGGCGGCGACCACAGGAGAGTTGCTTGAGGAAGAAACCGACTTGGCCGGGGCTCCGCCCGTCCAGGGGAAGATCCACGAAAACCAAGTCGGCGCCAGGTGAAACCGCCGCCTCGAGTGATGCCGATGAGCATCCCGAGGACCTCGTCGAGCCGGACGATTCGCTCCCGGAAATTACCCTCGAGCAGCTTTCCCAGCCTTTGCAGGAAGCAGCCGCAAGAGCTGGATGGTCCGAGCTCACGCCTGTCCAGGCCAAGGGGATTCCGTATCTCCTCGTCGGCCGCGACCTGATGATCCAATCGCGTACCGGAAGCGGAAAGACAGGGGCATTCATCCTGCCCATCATGGAGAGGATCGATACCGAGGACCTTCGCTGCCAGGCACTCGTCCTGGTTCCCACTCGCGAGCTGGCCAGGCAAGTGGTCACACACGCTGAAACTCTCAGCGGTCCCGACGGAATGCGCCCCGTGGCGGTGTACGGAGGCGTCGACTACGGCCCTCAGCTCGACGCCTTTCGCCGCGGCGCCCCCCTGGTGGTCGGCACTCCCGGCCGGATTCTTGACCACCTGTTGAAGGGCAATCTTACGCTGGATGGCCTCAAGATCTTGGTTTTCGATGAGGCCGACCGGATGTTGTCGATGGGCTTCTATCCGGACATGAAGCGGCTGCAGCAATTCCTCCCCAAACACCGCATCAGTGGCCAGATGTTTTCTGCCACTTTCCCGTCTCGGGTGTTGCGGCTCGCAGGGCAGTTCCTCGATACCCCCGAGTTCTTGAGCTTGAGCCGCGATCGGGTGCATGTGGCGGCCACCGAGCACGTCTACTACGACGTCCCGGCGATGAAGAAAGACCGCAACCTGGTGCGGATCATCGAGATGGAGAACCCGACGTCGGCACTCATTTTCTGCAATACCAAGGCAAACGTTCACTATGTCTCTGTTGTATTGCAGCGCTTCGGCTACGACGCCGACGAGCTCAGCTCGGACCTGAGCCAGAACGCCAGGGAGAAAGTGCTGGATCGAGTGCGACGAGGGAAGCTGCGCTTCCTCGTGGCCACTGACGTCGCGGCACGAGGCATCGATATCATCGAGCTTTCGCACGTCATCCAGTACGAGCCCCCGGACGACCCCGAAGCCTACATTCATCGCGTCGGCCGCACGGGGCGGGCCGGGGCAACCGGCGAGGCAATCACTCTCGTCTCCGGTATCGAGAGAATCGAGTTGCAGAATATCGGACGGCGCTTCGGCATCGATTTGCAGGAACGCACTCCACCCACTCCCGAGGAGGTACGGCAGATGGTGACCGAGCGTGTAACGGCCCTGCTCGAGGCACAGCTACGTGATCGCGACCGCTTGCAGAAGGAGCGCATGCAACGCTTCGTGCCCCTCGCCCGCAGCTGGGGTGAGACAGAAGACGAGGTGGCGATCATCGCCATGCTCTTGGATGACTATTACCAGGCGAGCCTGAACGAGCCACCAGAGGAGCCTGCATCCGAAAGTCCGTCCGAGCAGACCAATCGGGCTGACACGCCGCCACCACACCGCTCCAAGGGAAGGCGCCGCCCCCGACGAGGCCGATGACGCACCTGATCGAGAAGTACCTCGAACGTGTCGGCCCCCGCCTCAGCACGATCCTTCTGCTCACCCTCCTCGTCTGGATCTGCATAGCCCTCGGCGTGATTCTGTATGCCCTGGGCATGGGTGCCTACCGTACGGTCATGATCACGTGGGAAGCGTTCGACGGCGAGCCGCGCGTGATTCTGTTGGCCGCGGTTATCTGGGTCTTCGTGTTGCTTTCCCTCCCGCTTGGCTGGGCAGCCCGACGCGTGTGGCGGCAACACCGGAGTGAGCGCTGGGGCTCCGAGGGAGCTCTGGACCGCATCGAAAAGCAGCTCTTTCCCGACGAGCAGAGAGTCGACTACACGGAGAACGCTCGGGAGCGACTCGCGCTGCGAAGCTTGGAAGCCATGGAATTGGAGGTCTTGGGCAGGTTGCAGTCCTCTGACCTGGCGGTCGAGGAGCGCATCATCGCCCTGGATGCGCACCTGGCGGCCCGTCAGCAACCGGACTGATCGAGGTAGCCCCGCTCTCGAGCCCGCGGCTACTGTAAGCTTGCCAGCTCCTCTTCGGACTTCTCCCACTCCGCCATCATCTCGTCCGCCTCAGACCGGAGTCGCTTCTGCTCCTCCTCCAGCTTTCGCACTTCGGACGGCTGGCTGCGCTCGTAGAAGGTCGGATCGCAGAAGATCTGATTGATCTCTTCAATGCGGGCCTCGGCCTTCTCGACCCCTGTCAGGAGCTTCTCGCTACGGGCCTTCATTTGCCGCATCCGGTTCTTGGAGGTCCTCCTTGGCTTCTCCCCCGCCCCGCCGGCGCTTTCCGCAGCACCTCCGGCGACAGCCTTGGCCTCGCCCGCAGTCTCCTTGGCCCGTCTCTTCTCCCTGCGCGCCTTCAGGACCACGGTGTCGATGTCGAGGTGATCGTCGCCACAGTAGTGCACGTACTCCTCGTACGTGCCCTCGTAGTCGAGAACCTCCCCCGGCTTGATCTCCAGGATCCGAGTCGCGAGTTGGCTGACGAACCAGCGATCGTGTGAAACGAAAATCAACGTCCCCGGATAGCTCTGCAAACCCTCCACCAGCGCCTCGATCGATTCCAGATCGAGGTGGTTGGTCGGCTCGTCCAGAACCAGAACGTTGGGCTGTTGGATGGCGAGCTTGCAGAACACCAGCCGCGCCGCCTCGCCCCCGGAGAGTGCCTTCAACGGTTTCTTGGCTTCGTCGCCGGAGAACAGAACCCGGCCCATCTGATTCCGTACATACCCGATCAGCTCACCAGGACAAAACTCCCAGACCCAGGCCTCGGCGGTCCTGCCCTCCGGCTGCAACGTATCTCGATGATCCTGGGCGAAATAACCGGGATGGGTCTCATAGCCCCACTCGACCTCTCCAGCGTCAGGCACCATCTCGCCCATGGCGATCTTCAGCAGTGTCGACTTGCCGATGCCGTTGGGCCCCATGATCGCGAGCCGGTCGCCCCGGCGCACGGTCAGATCAACTCCATGCAGCACCTCGTTGTCGGCGAACGCTTTCTTGATTCCCTCCAGTTTCAGTGCCTCGCGGCCGCTGGGGCGCTTCTGTTGGAGGTTGAAATTCGGATAGCGGCGGGAGCTCCGCGGAAGCTCTTCGAGCCCCGCAGCTTTCTTTTCGATCAGCCGGAGCTTGCTCTGCGCCTGCCGCGCCTTGCTGGACTTGGCCCGAAAGCGGTCGATGAATGCTTTGTGGTGGGCAATCTCTTTCTCGCGCTTGCCGATCTCCTTCTCGCGGCGATTGCGCTCGGCCTGCTTGGCGCGGATGAATTTGCTGTAGTTGCCCTTGTAAGGAAGAACCGTCTGGTAGTCGACATCGAGAATGTGGGTGCAGACGAAATCCAGAAACCGATGATCGTGAGAGATCACGAGCGCCGGCCCGGCGAACTCCTGCAGGAACTTCTCCAGCCAGCGGATCGAGAGGATGTCGAGATGGTTGGTGGGCTCGTCGAGGAGCAGGATGTCGGGAGAGCCGGCGAGCACCTGGGCCAGCAGCACCCGCAGCTTGAATCCTCCCGACAGGGTCGATAGTGGCTGGTGGTGCAGGGCAGTCGGCAGCCCGAGACCCTCGAGAATCTCGGCAGCGCGCGCCTCTGCCGCGTAGCCATCGTGGCGCTGCACCGTCTCCTCGAGCTCGGAAAAGCGCTCGGCATCAAAGCTTTCGGTGTCCTCTGCCAGCAGCGCCTCCTTTGCGGACATGGCCTGCCAGAGCTCCTGGTTCCCCATCATCGTCACCCCGAGAATCGTCTCGTCCTCGAACAGAAATTGGTCTTGGCGCAGCACCCCGAGCTTGAGGCGGCGCGGCACCGAGACCGACCCCTCGCCGGGCACTTCAGAGCCAGCGAGAATATTCAGGAGTGTGGTCTTGCCCGAGCCGTTGGCCCCTACCAGCCCATGACGCTCTCCAGGGTTGAGCTGGAAGGAGACATCGGTGAACAGGACCTGGGCACCGAAAGACTTGCCGAGACCAGAGACGGAGATCATCAGAAGAGTGGTTGTTGAAGGAAGCGGATCCAGCGACGAAGCTATCTGATCCAGGGAACAGATTGTGGCACAACCGCGCGCATAGCGGGCTGTGGTGGAGGTGTGATGGGTCTCGCTGACTACCTGATTACCAGCACGCGATCCTGTGGCGGGTAAAGCCACTGAATACCGTGCTCGGTAATCAGCGCGTTCTCCTCGATATTAACGGGCACCTTTGCGCCGCCCCACTCGGGCGCAGGCGTGAAGACGATGAACTCGAAGGAAATAATGCTGTTCGGCCTGACCTCGTACTCGGTCCTCACGGGGAAGATCTCGAACAGCGATGCGGCCATGTCGTGGCCGATGTTGCCACCCGCATGCATACCGACGTTCACCTCGATACCCTCCACGTCGCTGGCGCGCTCCTCCTCGGTATAGACATAGCCCAGTTCGCGAATCACCTGTTTGAGGGCGTCGATCTGCTCGCGACCCGTCTTTCCCGACTTCACGTGCTTTCGAATGACCTCGCGCACCTTCACGGACTCCGCGAAGGCGTTGCGGATCCCAGGCGGAACCTCAGTCTCGCCTTCCTTCAGAACGTATGCGAAGCGTTTGCTGTCGGTGAGGAAGTTGTTGCGACCCGCGCCCCAGTCGATCTGTATGACATCGCCCCGCTGAACGACCCGGTCGCTATTGGCGACCTCGTCGCCGTCAGGCAGGTGCACGTAGACCGTCGGGAACCAGGCCCTTTCCAGCCCCAAGGTGTGCTTCTGTTCTTCCAGCCACCAGCAAACGTCCAGGAGCGTCGTTACTCCGGGAGTGATGACCTCGTTGGACAGAGCCCTTTCCTGAAACGTGCTCGTGATATCGCCGATCTTCGAAAACTCGATGATCTCTCCAGCAACTCTCTCGCCGTGGAAATCGGCGATCAGCTTCTGTGCCGAGACGAAGCGAGACGCATACGGCTCCCTGAGCTCCTCCTGTAGGAACAAGTAGTCGGTATACGAGAGGCCATCGGCAATGTGGAGCCCCTCACGGTTGTTGGGAACCTCCAAATAGTTGAGCGCGACCCGCTGCGGGTCGTGCCTACGCACTAGCTCACGCAACTCCGATACCCTGCCAAACCTGTCGTATGCGCCACATGCCTCGGCCAGATCTGTCTCTCCGCCAAGCTGGACCCTCTCGATACGATCTCCACCGCGGTCGGAAAAGACATAGAAACCCTGCCCGTTGACGGTGTCGATGCCGAAATCGCGTGTCATCGGCTGCGTGCCTCGCCCCCGGTCGAGCACGATCCACATGTCGATGTCGTTGCGCCGCATCGCCCCTGGCAGCACGTAGTCGAACTTGTCTTTGCGGATCATGCACGAGATCTCCCAGCGCGTCTGACCGCTGTCGATCGAGTGCTGCCCCTGCTCCGGCCGCCGCACCGGCCAAGGACCGGCAAGGCTCACACCCTCGGCGAGCAGGCATGTGGCCACCAGGACGATCATCACGATGTTCGCTTTTCTCATTGCATGCTCTCGCTGTCTGTTGGCGGGTCAAAAGGTGTACGTCAAGCTATGACGCACGGCTCAGCCAGACAAGGGTCAGGTTGGTGCCCGAACCGAAAGGCCAGTAGTCTCTGAGCCAGGATCGGATCCCGGCTGAGAGGTCTCGTGGCTGGCCGGTTGCCCTTTACCGATCGGAGAATCAAGCGGTCGAGAGCAAACCCACAACTACTAAGGGAGCGCACCCATGCACCACCCCCTCAACGGCGACTGGACATGCAGGATGGCTGCTTCGATGCTCACGCTGCTGATGGTCGCCTGTGGTGGCGGCACGAGTCCCCCCGCGGAAGAGGTCGGAAGCGAGGAGCCAACGAGCCCGAACTACGAGGTCATTTTCACCGGCAGGGTCGGTGAGACGAGCGAGATCTTCGGAATGAATGTCTCCGACGACATTCGGCGGCAGCTAACCACCTTGCCCGAATTCACGGATTTTCCCGTCTGGTCACCCGGCGGAGACCGCATCCTGTTTCTGGCGATGGGTGCTGACACCCCCGATCTCACGGTGATGGACACCGCCACCGGTGAGATGTCAGTCGTCGTTGCCGGCAACGGCAATCCCGCCGACTGGGGACCCGACGGCGAGCGGATCCTGATCACGGCCGGTATCGATGAAGGGGGCCGCGGTCTCTTCATCGTCGACCTTCGAGACGGCGCCACGGAGCGCGTCGATACCGGCAGCTCAGGGGATGCCTATGCGCGCTGGTCTCCTGCAGGTGACGCGGTTACCTATGAATCAGGGCGTGACGGCAATCCCGAGATCTACTGGACCAGCCTGGAAACCGGAGAAACCAAGCGTCTCACGGAAAATCAGCTTCTCGACGAATGGCCGTCGTTCTCCGCCGACGGCAGCCGCATTGCCTGGGCCTCTGGCACGGAGGAAGACAAGAACCTGTGGATCATGCAGGCCGATGGAAGCGACAAGCAGCAAATGACCACGGGTCTGATGTTCGGCGATGCATTTCCTGAGTGGTCACCTGACGGTCGCCGGATTCTGCTGACCGTGCGGGAGGGAGGGCAGTCCGTCCTGCAGCTCATCGACCTGGAGACCGGCGAGGCCACCGACCTCGGACCGGGAACTGCCCCGTCCTGGCGTTGAGCAGGCGAGGCCCTACCAGTCAGGCAAAAAGTCGAGGTCGACGTTCCCTCCGGAGAGGATGACACCGACCTTTCCCGCATCTGCCGGAACCCGCCCCTCGAACAAGGCCGCTACCGGCACGGCGGCGCTCGGCTCGATGATGATCTTCATGGTCTCCCAGACGTGCCGCATAGCCATCAGTATGGCCTCTTCGGAGACGGTGACGATATCGGTCACGTGGCGGGCGATGATCGGAAAGGTCAGCTCGCCCAGCGACGTGCGCAACCCGTCGGCGATGGTCCGGGGATCTGTCTGCGGAATGATCTTGCCCTGGCGTAAGGACTTCTGCGCATCGTCGGCCATTTCGGGCTCGCAGCCGATGACCCTGGCTGCGGGAGCCAACGCTGCTGCCGACAAACAAGTGCCGCTCAATAACCCTCCCCCACCAACGGGCGCCAGGACCATGTCCAGATCCGGGCAATCTTCCAGCAACTCGAGCGCACAAGTCGCCTGCCCGGCAATCGTCCTCGGGTCATCGTAGGGGTGCACGAGGTTGGCACCGGTCCGTTCTCGTATGGCTTCGGCAGTTGCATCGTACTCCTCGGAGGTCGGCACCTGTCCCTCTGCTTCAACCCATACGATGTTGCCGCCGTAGCGTTCGACGGCAGCCACCTTGGACTCGAGGGCAATCTTCGGCATGGCGATGTAGGCGCTCACGCCCAGCACCTGTGCCGCCAACGACACGGCCGCGGCCTGGTTGCCCGACGAGCTCGTCACGATTCCCCGCGCCCGCTCCTCGGCCGGCAAAGATAACAAGGCGTTGAAGGCACCCCGGACTTTGAAGGCACCGCTCTTCTGGAAGTTCTCGCACTTGAAAGAGACCTGGCACCCGAATGCGGTATCCAGGGTCGTGCTCGTCAGGATCGGCGTTCGATGGATGTAAGGAGAGATTCGTTGATAGGCCGCCCGAACGTCGTCGATGCCAATGGCTTCGTAATCACGGCTCATCTGCTCGAGCTCCCGGGAGTGGTCTTCAGCCTGGAACGTAGCATACCTGCCGGACGCCGCACGCCCCCGTCACCTTTCGCCTGCCGGACGCCGCCCGCCCCCGTCGCCCGAGGGTGTGATTGACCTCGTGACAGGCGCTTCGTACTATCCACAGATTGCTAGTGGACTCACCGATTCGCGAGCTTGTCGCGAACCAGGGTCACGTGGCGAGCCCGGACCCCTCCGGGAAAACCTCCTGACGCGCGTGGGCCCGAACCCCGAGGAGGGTGTGATGAAAGCCCTTACAGCGATCCTTCCGCTACTTCTGCTCGTTGCCGCCTGCGGCGGAGCCGAGACCGGCCCGGAATCCACCCCGGCCGAGACTCCCCCTGCCGGGGACTCGGCGCCAACTCACCTGGGCGGCTGCATTCTGATCGACCCGATCGGAGAAGTCCCGGCCGATCTCTATCTGAACACCGGAGTCCTTGCGACCGAAGAGTACGCGCCGTTCACGAAGATGCTCACGGTCAACGGGATCACTCTGATCGCTCGCGACGAGGCTTCTGATGAGTTCATGGAGCGAGTTGCCACGACCATTCAGGAGATCTTCGCCCAGGACGAGAACCTCGACCTCGAGTTGCAGCAAGAGCTGATCCGCAACCTCTACCGTTACCGGACCACGATCCCGGTGCCGGTGGGTGAGGACATGAGCTTCATCGAGGAGGATGAAGCTGCGTTCGATCGTCTCAGAGAGCAGAACAGCATTTGCGACATCATCATGGAGGGTGTCTCCCGCGGCCAGGTCATGGAGGTCGTCGAACACATCCTGCATTTCACCTCCGATATGGGGCTCAACTACACGTTCCCGGAGGAGTGGGGAATCTCGACGACCTCGGCGCTCTACCAGGCGATGCAAAAGTCCATCGACGAGGGCTACTACGTGGTCGAGCAGTACTCGGACATCGATGGCGAGGAGGAGCGCAACCGGGTCTTGTTGCAGGAGTTTGCCTACTGGTTCATCACGACGGCCTGGGACCTGCAGGAGCTCTACGGTCCTGTCGAAGACGAGTGGACGATCAGGACTCCCGCCGACCTGGAGGCGCAGCTCCCCGAGTTCTACGAGGTGTTCCAGCAGACAGTCGGGCGGGTCATGGTTGCGCCGAGCCTAACCACCCTCGCCGAGTTCGGACCGACCCGTGCAGAGGAGGGAGAGCGGTAGTCGCCCGCTCGCGCAGCCGCGACCCGTTGAGAGATCCAGGCTAGTTGGTCAGGTAGGCGAAGATGTCTACGGTGACGCTCTGTGGTGTCGTGTTGTAGACAAACACCCTGTATCTCGGGAATCCCAGAGGCAATGATGCGCTGCTGCCGCTGAAATACCTGAGATCACCGGCGATGACGTCGGCGGTCGCCTCGAGCGCCAGGTGGAGCTCATTCTCCTGGAAGGACCGCAGGATACGGGTTTCGTCGGGAACCAGCACGACGCCTACCGTCCCGGCCCGCCGATCAGTGCCGCCCGACAATCCATGCATGCTGAGCGTGACCGAGGTAAAGCCGTCGGCCTCGAGCATGCCTGCTTCCGCCCACAGGCTGGTCTCTTGTCGGCCCACGGGCGCGACGACGACACGACTCATGCGCGCCACTTCGCTGTGGGCAATCGGCCCAACGATCCCAACCTCACCCTCGATCGGGTGCGGGGTCCGCAAATTCACGACGTAAGAGCGAGACTCCTGCACGCCGCCGACAGTGAATGCAAGAGTGGTGAAGAGAAGGGTGGCGGCCAGGATGCCCAGATACCAGGGCATGCGGTGCATCGGCATTTCTGTCCTCCGGGTCGAGTACGGGTCCTCGAACACACAGAGAGACTATGACAGATCCGCCGCCCGCTATTCGATCGTCATCTCCGGCGGGGGTAGCTCCTTCAGGTAGAGCAGCTCGAAGAACGCGCCAACCTCTGGGACATGAAAGTAGCAGAATTCTCCCGCCTCGCCGAGGTCTCCCGTCTGGATCATCTCCCGTCCTTGCCGCAGGAGGAGATCTTTCGCCTGCTGTAGATCCTCGCGGCTGTCGTAACTGAGGCACGTGTGATGGAAGCCCTCGCCACGAGTCTCGAGATGCTCGATATACACACTCTCTCCAGCGAGGGGCTGGATGAGCTCGTAGCTGGATCCGCCAACCTGGGCCAAGGCGACCCGAAACGAGTAAGGCACGTTTTCGCCATACACCGTGCAGCCCTCAGGCTCGATCGTCCAGACGTTCCATGGCTTGATGGACAGCGAATCCGCGAGCCCCATGGCAGCCTTCTCGAGATCTCGAACGACGAAACACGTGTGATGCAGGTGAGCCGATCCAGTGGTACCCATACTTGTCTCCGCTTTGAATCAAAGTTGTCTCTTTAACGGGGGAGACAGGAGTCTAGCTGTGCACCGCCGGAGGCACAATCCGCTGCCAGGCACAGAGCAACCAGAGCAGAAGCAGCGCGGTTCTTGGTACCCTCTTACGCAGTAATCAGGCCGGCCACCTTGGCGAGGAAGACGAGGATTCCGACGAGCAAAATCGCCGTTCCCGCGAATGCGAAGTAGTAGGCCTTCCCGATGCCCCCTTGCCACCAGCGCCAGAAATCCAGCGCCATGTAGGCGAGTAGCAGCACGCCCGTGATCAGCGAGAGCGTGTTGAAGGAAGTTGGCGTCGCATAGATGGTTTCAGCAGCCGTGCGTGACAAAACGGCAGACGGCACGAAGACCACGAGCTGCACTCCCACGAATAGCACCGTGACAACAAGGCTGATGGGGAGCCCATGCCCTTTCGTTCCGATGTCGGTATTGATGAAGGTACCCATCTCATACTTCCCCGCGGACCTCACGCCGGTTGTTGTTCCCCTCCTGATTCTGCAGTAGGTTTCTATTTTAGACTCTACGGAGAGCGTTCCTCGAGTTCAAGAGAGGACGCTGAGACGATTCCTGCTCCTTCGAGTTCGTTTCGTTAAGTACGATCCTAAGCCCCGCCCTGGATCCCCCGGAAGGAGCAAGCATGCACCTCTTGGCAGCCGCATTCCTAGGTTTCGTTCTCTTGGGCGGCCTGATCGAGTCCGATATGGCCCAGCCGGCTGTGGACAAGCCGGCCACAGCCTCGACCGCCGCACCTCAGGCCCGCACCACGCTGCCCGAAATCGACATCTCTGTGTCACCGAACGGAGTAGTCCTCCTGCCCGACGACGTGCCGTCCGTCTTCCGGGATGTATTCGTCAAGTACACGAAGCTCATGGCGCCCAATGGAAAGCCGATTCACATCCTCGCCCAGGACGGCTGGAGTGATGCCAGAATCCTCAAGGCGCGAAACGTGCTCGCGCACATCCTCACCGACGTGCCCGGGTCCCGCTACGGCGCCCACAAAGCCCGCATTGCCAACACGATGGCTGACAACGGCGCGACGATGGCGCTCTTCAATACCGAGCCTGATATGCGCGCGGCATTCCGTGGCCCGCTTCGTGAAGTGGAGATGGGCATGCAGGACCTGCGTGCCAACGAATGTCCATTCGAGGGCGAAGATGACTACATGGCACACGGCACCCGCGACGCCTCGTTCGAAGAGATCGTGCACCTGGTGCATGACTACGGCATAAAGCCCGCCCTGCCCGAGATGCAGGACGAGCTCATCCGCATCACCGACGACGCAATCGAGCGCGGCCTCTGGCGCACGCGCCAGGACGATCGAGAAAACGAGCCCAACGAGTACTTTGCCGCCGCCCTCGACAACTATCTGGACCTCTGGACGGTTCCACCGACCATTTGGGAGGGTCGGCCGATCGAGCCTGGCCGTATCCCCGATGGCACCTCTCATTTCGGCACCTACGCTGCCCTCGGTCGCGAGGGTATGCGCGAGCTGGATCCTCAGGGGCTTGCGATCTTGCAGGAGTTCTTCCCCCCATACCTGACCTACACGCCGGAGCTGCCCAGGGAGTTTGAAGGCACCTTCTCTCTCGAGCTCGACCCGGCGCAGCCCTACACAGTGAAATCGCAGCATCTCCGGAACGTGACGCTCAGCGGAGAAAACAACGCCGACCTGAACGGCAACGGCTGGAACAACCAGCTCACCGGCAATGACGGCGACAATGTGCTGCAGGGAAATGGTGGGGCCGACCTCCTCGACGGAGGGGCCGGCGTGGACACTGCTACCTACAGAGGTAACTTCTCCGACTACACCGTAATTGCCGGCTCCAGCGGAGTCAGAGTGGTCGACGCCCGCGTGAACCGTGATGGCACCGACGTGTTGTTGAATATCGAGCGGCTCACCTTCGCCGACAAGACGGTCGAGCTGCGCTGAATCCACGAGCTGGACAAGGAGAGCACCATGCAGTCTCGAATAGCTGTTTTCTTGCTTTCGTTGAGTTTGGCTGTGCCCGTTGCGGGCGCGCAAGATCTCCCGGCAACCGTGAAGGCCCGTTCGGAGATCCTTCACTTGATCCGGCAAGAGAAGCTCGACCTGATCCTGCCGGGAGCGATGCGCGACAACAACATCGACATGTGGATTCATGTGACGCGCCTGGGCGACCCTGATCCGATGGCGCCACATTTCGGGCCCGTGACCGGCTACGCGATCTTCACCGACCGTGGCGGCGACAGGATCGAGCGCTCTCTCTTCGGTAGCGGCGGTCACCCCGATCTGTTCGATATCTTCGGCTCCCGGGAAATCGCGATGGCCATTGAAGGCTACGACTATGGTCATCAGGATCCCGGGGTCTACGACGAGATCAGAGAGTTCGTTGCCGAACGCAACCCCCAGACGATCGCCGTCAACACCTCTGATTGGCTATCCATCGCGGACGGTATCTCGCACTCCCAGTACGTGAAACTCGAGAAGATCCTCGGACCCGAGTACTCGTCGAGAATCGTGTCGGCCGAAAACGTGGTCACCGACTTCAGAGTGAGGAGAACCGAAAGCGAGATTGTCGCCTTCGCCGATGCCCTGGAGGTCCACCGGGAGATTCTCGAGCGAGCCTTGAGCCGGGAGGTCATCACCCCCGGCGTGACCACGCTGGGTGACATCGGCTGGTGGGTGCGGGAAGAATTCGCCAAGCGCGACCTCGATGAGGGATACGACATCGGCGTGAACATCCCGCGCATCCTCTACTCAGCGAAATCGGAACCGATCGACCCGCCCGACGTTCGCTGGTGGATCCATCATGATGGCTACGTCATTCAACGTGGCGACTTCCTCACGTTCGATGTTGGGGTCAGATACCTCGACTACTTCGCCACTGACTACAAGCGCAATGCCTACATCTTGAGAGAGGGCGAGACCGAGGTTCCCGAAAGCATCCAGCATGCCTTCGACCGGGCGCTGGCCGCTCACGACATCATCCGCGCGAATGTGAAGGTTGGCAGGACTGCCGGAGAAACCCTGGAGATCCTCGTTGCTGCGCTCGAGAAGGCCGGCTACATCTATACACCCTTCATCGACATCGGCACGTGGGACTACGAGATGGTTCAAGAGGCGCTGGCCGATACCGACAAGTCGGGCTTCTCGATTGACCTACACAGCCTTGGCAACAACGGCGGCAGCCTGGTGACCGTCGGGCCCTCCGTTGCGCCCTTCCGCTCGGACCGGGATGACCTCGTGATCGCGGAGAATCACTTCTTCGCCTTCGAGTACATGGTCCACACGAACCTGCCGGAGCGGCCGGGATTCCCCGTGTCGATCAACATCGAGGGCAATCACATCGTGACCAGCCTCGGAGTCGAGTACCTGCATCCGCCGAACGAGGGCATCATTCTGATTCACTAGCCCGCACTCCTTCAGGCTCTCGAAGTCGAGCAGCGGAACGATGCAGCTGCGGTCGATCACCACTCCAGGTCGGCGGGAGCAACTACAGACGATGCCTCGGCCGTCGGAAAGGCGCTCGGGATGCCGATCGTCACCTCCCCAGTCGCCACATACTCGGTACCCCGGGCAAGAATCGTCTGGTAGCCCACGCATCCGACCGCAACGCCGAACGGCTCGAGCTCGTCGCTGTAGTGACCTAGCGGGATGTGGAACACCATCCCCTCGCCATAAGGAATGAGCATGTAGACGGGCTCATTCTCGTTCGTGTACAGCGAGAACGAGTGAGCCAGCACCTCGATGTTCTCGGCCGGCCCGCGCAGTGAGGAGTAGAGCTCGTCGGTGGCGTGCATCCACTCCGCCGGCAGGCCTTCGAGGATCGGGTGGGACGGCTGATCGTGAATCACCAGAAACTCGCGCTGGGGGCCGTGCTCCCCGCTGATGCCTTCGTCGGGAGATGTGGCGGTCCATTCGCCATCTACCAAGCGCAACAGATAGCCCGATAGGCCGGCCTTGCGACCGCCCCAGCCACCGAGGCCGATCATCTGGTTGTACTCCGGCCAGCCGGCGCCGTGGTTGTCGGCGGCGTGGATGGCCACGAAGCCCCCACCCTCGCTGACATATCTCTCGAAGTCCGCCATCATCTCGGCCGACCAGAGCGGCTCACAACCGCCCTCCTCTTCACAATCTTCGTTGAAGTCGCTGATGACAACGTCGTAGGCGAAGAGATCAGGGCGCCACGCTTCCCACTCTTCCCTGGAAGCACGCCTGTTCGGCGACGTGCTCACATCAACCGAGAAGCGTCCTGTCTGCTCGAGGGTGGCCACGGTGGCCGCCGTGGTGCTTTCCCAATCGTGATTGTTGACGCCGTCGATAATCAGCACCTTGATCTGATCATTCATCTCCGCGACATCCTCCAGCTCCGCAGTCGCCGAGTCCTCGGCCTGCCCGGAGCAACCAGCGCTCAACACAGACAGGCAAAGAACGGAACAAAGGGTGAAGCTCACTAGCAGCCGGCCGCTCGAGGTTCTCATCGTAGAAGGTCCTTTCTCGCTGGGCGCTTGCAACGGGGGCTCATAGCACTGACCCGGAATCCTGATTCGGGGGCAAGGCTAACCCCTCCGTCCTGCGAAGTCACCACGGGATAGCTGGCCCGCTGCCCCACGGACTTGACCTCAGAACTCGAAAGCGCGACCCTTGATGTAGACAACTTGCCTAGGGGTGGCTGACAGGCCTGAGAGCAAACCCTTGAACCTGATCCGGTTGACACCGGCGTAGGGAACGGCACCCAGCTCTCCTAGTAGATCTCAGCTTTGCGGCATTACAGAGCCGGGCTGGTCATCTCGATCGATGGAGAATCACGATGGCTAGGAACGCAGTCCCTCCGAAAACCCGCCGCAGTGTGCTGTATTCATTCCACGTGACACTCGGCATGGCGATGTTCATCGTCCCGATCGTGGTCCTGATCGCGGCACTGCCCTCCCCTGCAGCCGCCCAAGCCCCCGCTCAGACCCAGGGTGCGCTGCAAGTCCGCGGGGTCGTCCTCGACCCGTTCGGCGAGCCGGTAACGGCAGCCAGGATCGCGGTCGCCAGCCAGGAGGAGGTTACCGGCGAGGACGGCAGGTTCAACATCGTGCTCCAGCCGGGCACGTGGGAGCTTCGTGTCACCCATCCCGCCTATCAGGTATTGACCCGCCCGGTGGTCTTGAACGACCAGCCGCTCGAGCTCGAGCTTCAGCTCCAGTGGGTCACCTCGGTGGAAGAGTCCGTCACCGTCGTCGGGGTGCGCGCCAGCGAGGGCGCACCAGTGACGAAGCGCAACATGAATCGCGAGGAGATCGAAAAGCTCAGCTACGGGCAGGACGTACCCGCGCTGCTGCAGTACACGCCGGCGATGAACTGGTACTCGGACTCGGGAATCGGCTCGAACTACTCCTACTTCAGCATGCGCGGCGTGACCCAGACTCGCATCAACATGACCTACGATGGCGTGCCCCTCAACGATCCCGCCGAGCACGCGCTCTATTTCAACAACTTCCACGACTTCACCAGTGCCGTCGACAGCATCCAGATCCAGCGCGGGGTCGGCACCTCGTCGGTCGGATCGCCCTCCTACGGGGGGTCGGTGAACTTCGCCAGCGCCCCACCGGCGCACGAGAATGGCGGGGACGTGCGCCTCGTCTTCGGCTCGTATGACACCGTGCGCGCGTCGATGGCCTACGAGACAGGGCTCCTCAGCAATGGGTTCCACCTCGCCGGGCGCTTCTCTTACGCCGACACCGAAGGCTACCGGGACCACTCGGGTACCGAGCACAACACCCTGTTCCTCAACGGTGGCTGGCAGGGAGAACGGTCCTCATTCAAGGTGGTCGCATTTTCGGGCCGCGAAAAGACACAGCTCGCCTGGCTCGCCGTCGAGCCCGAGATCCTGGAGGTGAATCGTCGCTTCAATCCCATGGACGAAAATGAGCGCGATGAGTTCAGCCAGGAGTTCGTGCAAGCCAAATACACCCAGGCCATCGGCGACGAGACCCTGCTGACGGCATCCCTCTATTACAACGGCGCCGACGGCTACTTCTTCCAATGGGACGACTCCGTGGCGCAGAACAACATGCTCGCATTCGGCATCGATCAGGGATTCCTCGGCGCAATGGCCACCCTCAGCACCGGCACCGACAACTTGACGGCCGACTTCGGCTTTCACTACAACGACTTCGCCGGTGACCATACGCTCGACATCGAGGACAGCCGGATCTACAAGAACACCGGCCACAAGCAGACCGCGAACGCGTTCGGCAAGGTCGAGTACGCCCTTGGACAAACGCTTCTGTTCGGTGACCTACAATTCCGCTGGGCCGAGTTTTCCTACGAAGGCGACGTCGACCTGGGCTCGGCGGATTGGACCTTCGTTGATCCCAGGATCGGGGTGCGCCACACGCTCTCCCCAGGGTTGAGCCTGTACGCCTCCCTCGGCAGAGCCCAACGCGAGCCGGCGCGCCTTGATCTGTTGCTGGGCGAGGACAACGCCACCGTCCCGCATGACCTGAGGGCCGTGAAGCCGGAGTCGCTGGTAAACCTCGAGGCTGGCGTCAACTACAACACCGCGCGCCTGGCGCTCCAGGGCAACTTCTACGCCATGGAGTTTTCCGACGAGATCGCTCTGACCGGCGAGCTCTCCGAGATCGGCCTACCGCTGCGGCGCAACGTCGACAGCTCATTCCGGCGCGGCATCGAGATCGATCTGAAGTGGATGCCCCTGCCCAACTGGTCGGTGGCACACAGCCTGAACTGGAGCCACAATCGCATTCAGGAG
>SDBT01002304.1_pt1 | contig 33916 bp, 25 predicted proteins | sample 2277101 | NCBI WGS metagenome assembly SDBT01 (sample SAMN10404973, study PRJNA504765) | marine sediment metagenome | isolation source: marine sediment core GS10_PC15, 103 cmbsf | place: Arctic Ocean: Southern Knipovich Ridge | collected 2010
TGGAATAACTTGCCCACCAAGCCAGTCTTTTTACCTTTAATCCAACAGATGGTTCATTACCTAGCTCTCTCTACTTTAAGGGAAGAACCTTGGGGAACTTTTCTTGTTGGCGAGGAAATAAGATATAAACTGGGCCCAGGAGAATTACCTCCATCTGTAGAAATAATCGGTCCTCAGGGAAAAAAGTTTTCAGTGATTCCCGTCCAGAAGAGAGATTTCTCTGGCATAGAATTTGGTCCCGTGGAGATGCCCGGTATCTATCAGCTCTCATACATAGCGGATGGAAAATGGAATAATAAATATCTACCGGTTAACCTCGATATAGAAAGCAATGAGTCTGACCTGGCCAAAATGGGAGACAGGGAAATAAGAAAACTTTTTCTCGCCACACCTATTAAGATAATCGATGACTTAACTAATTTAGAAAAAGAGATTCTACAACTCCTCTATGGAAAGGAAATATCCAAAAATTTAATCTTTCTTTTAGTGGGGTTCCTATTTTTAGAGGTTTTTCTGGCAAATCCGCGGGGAAAGAGGTAGTTTGTGATGGGACATGGGAAGTTTGGCTCGCTACTCGTCATAGGTATAGTTATTTGTAATTTGATTGCCAGTCCTCTTCCAGCCGAGCAGAGGGACAGGTTTGTGTTCAGCCAATTGCGCTATAAAGGAGGAGACTGGGATCCCTATCCTACGGCATATAAGGAGATTCTCCATTACCTGATGACGACTACCAGTGTGAAGCCTCAAGGAGCAAGAAGAGAGTTATCGTTAACTGACCCAGAACTATTTTCTTCTCCTTTTCTGTATATGACCGGTCACGAGGAATTCGCTCCCTTCACTCGGCAAGAGACAGAGAACCTCAATCGTTATTTATCCTGTGGAGGATTACTGTTTATAGACGATGCTTCTGGAGGAAAAAATCTCGGCTTCGACAGAGCGGTGCATAGAGAGATGGAAAAACTTTTTCCCCATGGGAAGCTAAAAAGGATTCCCCCAGACCATGCTGTTTTTCGTTCATTCTATCTATCGCCCAGGGTTGTTGGCCGAAGGGTAGGCAATCCTTATCTGGAAGGCATCGATATTGATGGTCAAACAGTGGTAATCTACTCCCAGAATGACCTGGGAGGAGCCTGGGTTAGAGATAGATTAGGGAACTGGCTTTACGAATGTGTTCCCGGGGGAGAATTGCAAAGATTGGAAGCAATGAAACTCTTTTTAAACGTCATTATCTATTCTTTAACTGGCACATATAAGAAGGATACTATTCATCAACCCTATATTCAACAGAAACTCAAAACTCGCAAGACGGCACCATAAATGGAGTTTTTGGTCGCGTAGGGGCGACCTTTATGGTCGCCCAGGGGCCTCATGCCCGTAATTTGAAATTTGTAGTGTAGGGGCGACCTTTATGGTCGCCCAAGGGCTTGTCCCCGTAAAAATTACGCCCATAAAGGGCTACACTACGATTACGCTTTGCTGAGAGGAAGGTTAACCGTGGGTACTCTCCATTTTTCTTTAGACCCTAATAGGCTGTGGCTGGTAATAGCCGCTATTCTCGTCTTAGTAGCTCTCTTATACTGGAATTTCAAATGGATAGGGAAAAGAAAAGGTCTCTTTTTTATCTTAAGGCTATCAATCTATCTCCTTCTCATATTTCTTCTCTTTGAGCCAGTAAGAACTATAGAAGAAGAGCCGGATGAGGAAGCAAGCGTCGCTTTTTTGATAGATACCTCAAGCAGCATGGGAGTGAAGGATCCTATTTCCCGGTTCTCTCTGGTCAAAGAATTTCTGAAAGGTCCTTTGCTCGAAGGATTAAAAGAGAAATATAATCTTCTCTTCTTTACTTTCGCCTCCACCTTCAGGAGAACTACAGTAGAAGAAATCCTGCGGTCGACTCCTCAGGGAAACTCGACTGATATTAGCCGGGCTTTGGATGGCTTAGAAGAAGAACTTCGTGGCCAGAGACTGGCGGGAATTTTCCTCCTTACAGACGGAGCTCATAATGTAGGAAGAGATCCCCGTCTGGTAACTGAAAGGATTCCTGCCTCTATCTTTTCCGTCGGTGTGGGGAATCCCCGGGAATTCAAGGATTTGCAAATTTCTGAAGTTCAAGTTAGCGATTTTGTTTTTAAGAATACTCCCACAGATATAGGGGTGAACATAAGAAGTTATGGATTTGAAAATAAGGAGATATCGGTTATTTTGAAGAAAGAGACGGAAATACTCCAGACAAGGAAAGTTCGCATGCCCGAAGACGGGAAAGAGGTATCTTTGAGTTTGCGCTTCACTCCCCGCTCGACAGGCTCTTTTAACTATACGGTTTCCGTTCCCTCTTATAGGGGAGAGATATCCTTTGTCAATAACAGAAAAGATTTCACTCTCCAGGTACTGCGGGATAAAATTAGAATTCTCTACATCTGTGGACAGCCAAGCTGGGAATATAAATTTTTAAGGACTGCTTTGAAGAGCAACCCGAGCATAGAACTTGTCTCTTTTATAATCCTGCGTAATCCCGAAAATATCTCTATAGTGCCGGAAAATCAGCTTTCCTTGATTCCCTTTCCTACAACAGAAATATTTACTAAACAGATATTCAACTTTGATTTACTTATATTTGAAAATTTTACCTATACCCGCTTCGGGATTCCCAAAGAGTATCTGGAGAACATTCGGAAATTTGTTGTGGAAGCAGGGGGAGGCTTTCTGATGATAGGTGGAGACAACTCCTTTGCCCGGGGAAGATATAAAGGGACGCCGGTTGAAGAGATATTGCCGGTGGAAATGGAGGAGATAAAAGGAAACATTATTATAGACGGTAAGTTCAAAATGTTAACCAGAGAAGCCACGCATCCAATTCTGAGATTATCCGATAACCCGGGAGATAATAGCCGGATATGGGCAAGGATGCCGGAGTTGGATGGCTGCAATCGTCTGTTAAAAGCAAAGCCTGATGCCATTGTTTTAGGAGTCCATCCTTTAATTAAGAATAAGTACGGAAATCTGGTAATACTTGCTGTTTGGGAAAAAGGTAAAGGGAGGGTAATGAGTATGGCTTCCAATAGTACCTGGAGATGGAGCTTTCAGGCTCGGGGAAGAGGTGGCACAGGTGCTTATTATGAACGGTTCTGGCATCAGGCTGTTCACTGGTTGGTGAAATCTCCCCAACTAAAACTTATCCATCTATCTACAGACAAGAAAACCTATGCAAAAGGGGAAGAGATTCTTTTATCTATCAGGGTGTTTAACAAATACTATAGGCCCAGTGAACATGCCCGGGTGTATGTAGAATTGGTAGACCCCTCAGGAAAAAGGATTGATTTGGGAAGCGCGTCATCAACGGATAGACTTGGGGAATATGGAACTAATTATTTAGCCGAGCGAGAAGGAAAGTATACATTTACTGTTACAGCCTGGGAAGGCTCGAAAGTTCTCGGCAGAGACACTGCTTTCTGTAAAGTGGCCATTCCTTCTGTGGAGTGGGGAAATGCTCAACTGAACGAGCCACTTTTGAGAGAACTCTCAGATTTAACTGAGGGGAAATATTTCCATATTAGTGGTATTGAATCGGAAAAAATAGTTTTACCTGAAGTAAAAAAGGCTACTCCTGTAGTGAAGAGAGTAGTAGCTGTGTGGAACAATCCTTTTATCTTTCTTCTTCTGTGTATATTGTTAGGTATAGAATGGTATATTCGTAGGAGAAGTGGGATGATGTAAGAGGGGAAAATGGTCGATGCCTATTTCCAATTGATTAGAATAATTGGTAAGGTCAAAAGATGGATAAGAATCAAAAGTTTAATTGAGGGGATTCTTTTGTCCTTTTCCATTCTTCTGGGATTGGTAATAGTTTTTAGCATTTTAGACTATTCAATTTCGTTTAATTCCACGGTGCGCCTCTATTTTCTTATAGGTCTTATTCTTTCTATTATTATTCTCATAGTAAAATTTATTGTTATTCCTTTACTTTCCCCTTTAACCGAGAATAAGATTGCCCTCAAAATTCAGAAAAGGTACCCCGCCTTAAGAGACGATTTAATAAATTCTATACAGCTCTTTCCCATAGCAAGCTTGAGAGATGAAGTCTATGTATCTAAAGCACTGATTGGTGAACTTATTAGAAGGACTTCCCAAAAGGCGAAAATCGTTAACACTTTTGAGGTAGAAGATATAAAGCGTCTTAAGAAATTTTTCTTTATAAGTCTTTCAGTTTCTCTCATCTTCTCTTTTCTTCTTTTCTTTCCACCGCGTATTCTTCCCTTTTCACTTCCCCGGCTTTTGAGGCCATTGGATTATGAACAGGTGAATCGGTTGCTGCAGGTTACTCCAGGGAACGTAGAAGTGTTACACGGCGAAAGTCAGAAGATTGGAGTGGAGATTTTCCAAAAAGGAGGAACTCCTTACTTAATCTATAAGCTTTCCGGAGGCAACTGGCAAAGAGCCAAAATGCTTAAAGAAGCATACTCAGAAGGAGAAATTCGTAAGTTCTCCTATAAATTTTCCAAGATTACTCAACCAATCGATTATTTTATTAAATGGAAAGATTTGCGCACTCAAACTTACTCTATTAGTGTAGTCATCCTTCCGGAAGTGGGAGACATTTCTGTCAAATACATCTATCCTTCCTATACAGGATTACCTGAGTTGAAGGTGGAGAAGACCAGCGGGAACCTTGAGGCACTACCGGGAACTCAAGTGCAAATGACTTTGAAGGCTAATAAGCCCATAAGGAAAGGATTTCTTCTAACCGATGATGGAAAGAGACTACCCCTCAAAATTGAGAAAGATTTGTACCTGGAAGGGGGTTTAGTTCTCACTGGCGAGAGAGTTTACTGGGTGGAAGTGGAAGACACTCAGGGTTATACGAATCCCAGTCCAATCAAGCACTACATAAAGACGCTTCTCGACAATTCCCCTCAGATAAAGATTATTGCTCCTGGTTGCGATTTGACAGTTTCAGAGAAGAGCAAAGTTGAGCTTGCTTATGAGGCGAGCGATGACTTCGGACTAAGCCAGATAGACCTTGTATACCAGAAGTTAACAGGTGAAACTTACGATTCCATGAAGCCCGGAAGAATAAGGATTGAGCGATTCCAACCCTCGGTAGGTCAGAAACTACTCGATTACCAGTGGGAGATGGAAAAGCTCGACTTGCATCCTGGTGAGCTAATCAGTTATTATTTAGAAGCCTGGGACAACGATACTATATCCGGGCCAAAAAGCAGCCTTTCCCAAACCTACTACATGGAGATATTCAGCTACCTTAAGGAACACGAAGATATTGAACAGATGGAGCACCATTTCAGAGAAGAGATATTGCGTATTCTGGGAGATCAGATTGTAGCAAAGAGTAAAGTAGAAGATTGGAGCGAAACACAAGGCGTGGAAGAATTAAAAAGCATCCAGGCTGACCAGGGAAGAATTGAAAAGTTAACCGAAGACTTGCTCAATTATTTGAAAGAGCTTCTTCCGCGCATGGAGGCAGACCCTCTGGGCAATTTTCAAGTATATTCAGAATATAAAAACATGAAAGGAAATCTTCAGTACCTGAAAGATGAAAAGATGGCAGAGGTTTTATCTACAATGTCTGAAGCAGTGAAAGCAACGAGAGCCGATAGAAAAGAATATATGGAAAAGGTGAAGAATAATCAAGAGGAGATTATTTCTGAACTGGAAAAGATGTCTCTTTTAGCTCAGGACCTTCTCCAGGATGAGAAAATGCGCGATGTACTGGGGACAGCCCAGGAGTTGTTAGAGAGTCAAGCAGACCTCACTCAAAAGTTGGAAGAAATGGGAAAAGAAATAGATAAACATAAATTGGAGGAACTTAAAAAGAGCCTGGCGGAAATCTCAAAACTTATGGCTAAGTTAGCAAAAAGCCTTTCCCAGCTACCGCAAACTTTACCAGAAGAATTCATCAATCAAGATGCAATCAAGAGTCTCGAGTTGACAGAGATGTCCGGTGACATAGAAAAGATGGCTGATAAAATCGCCAAGGGAGATCTGGAAGCTGCGTTGAATATAGCTAAGAACTTACTTAGAACGCTTTCCTCAACGATGGCCATTCTGCAAGCTGCTGCCAATCAGGTCCCATATTTTGGTAAGTCATCCGAACTGTCTCAAAAGGCAAACGAATATTCTCTGGAGTTGGAAAGACTAATTGCTGAAGAAAAAGAATTGATTGACCGCACCAACCAACTCGACAAGAAACGGCTGGAAGCTTTGTTTAAGAAACAAGAGTCCCTGTTAAAGAAATTAGCTAAGTTACAAGAGGAGGTAATAAAAAAGACGAAAAAATTACAGGAAAACCTAAAAGGGAAATTGAATTATATAAAGGCATATCCTGCTCTCTACCAGAATCTGTCCATAGGGTTAAGGACGATGGAGGAAGTTCTCAGTGAGCTATCTGGAGAGACTCCTCGCCGGGCAAGAGAGTTATTGAAAAAGTCTATCGAACGTCTAAATAGCATGTTGGGGCTTGTAGATAAATTCATCCTTGAGATTGAAAAAGAGAAAGAGAAAATTTCAGATGAGTTATCTAAGGAAAAAGAAAAAGAAGAAGAGTTGACTCTTCAAGAGAAAAGCCTTCTATCCTTGAGGGAGAATTGGGAAGGGAAGGAGAGGGATACTTTTGAAACTAGAGAAAAGATTGTTGACCTTCGAAATAAAGAAGAGGAGATTGCAAAATTATTAGAATTTAAAGAAGAAGAAATCGAAGTGTTTAAAAAAGAAGATTTCCTGGAACTTGAGAGGCTGGCCAAAAAACAGAAGGAGCTGGAGAGCCGCACTGGAAAACTGAAGCAGGAGTTAGAGGAACTTTCCGGCAAGACTTCTGCCATTGGCCCAGAAATTATCTCTAATATGGAGAAAGCCTCTTCATCAATGGATGAGGCATCTGGAGAATTGGAGAAGAAGAAGACCGAGCCTGCCTTAGAAAAGGAGAGAGAAGCTCTCTACTATCTGGCTCAGGGAAAAGAAGGCCTTGCTTCTGCTTCTAAAAAATTGATGGAACTGGCAGAAAAAGGAGGGAAACCCCTGGTGGGTTTCCTGCAGCCAAGAGGAGGAACGCTTCCTGGAGGGAGGATGGGATTCAGGGAAGGCTATGTAAAGATTCCAGAAGCTCACGAGTACCAACCACCTAAGGAATTCCGCCAGGAACTTCTGGAAGCTCTCAAAGAGAAATATCCGGAAATCTATAAAGAACTGATTAAACAGTACTATCGACGCCTCACAGAGTAAAATCAAAAGGAGTAGCAGACTTTAGTCTGCGTTAAGAAAGGAGGATGTTTAAATGGCATGGGAAGCAAAGAAATTTATCGAAGAGAAAATTTCGGAGATGAAGAAAATTGTAGGAGACAAGAATGCTGTGGTGGCTACTTCAGGAGGAGTGGATAGCGTAGCCTGTACATTTCTGGCACATAAAGCGCTAGGAGAAAAATTAACTGTTGTTTTTATTGACGACGGGCTGATGAGAGAAGGTGAGCCTACTAAAGTGTCTGAGGAGTTAGGAAATTTAGGCGTAGAAGTTAAAATAGTCGATGCCAGAGATGACTTCTTCAAAGCGCTTAAAGGAATCGAGGATCCTGAAGAGAAAAGGAAAAAGTTCAGAGATACTTTTTATAAGACACTGGGAAAGGCGGTAAAGGAGAATGAAGCCTCTTACCTCATTCAAGGCACGATAGCTGCGGATGTCTCAGAAACTAAAAAAGGTATTAAGACTCAGCATAACGTTCTGGAACAGATAGGAATCGATCCCGCAGATTATGGATTTCAAGTTATCGAGCCTCTGAGAGAAATCTATAAACCCGAGGTAAGGGATGTGGCCAGAGAATTAGGGTTGCCGGAAGAAATTCACCAGAGAATGCCGTTTCCTGGACCTGGTTTAGCTACGAGAATCATAGGAGAAGTTAATTCTCAGAGGGTAGAGATGGTCAGGAAAGCAACCAGTATCGTAGAGGAAGAAATAAAAGAGTTAAAACCCTTCCAGGCACTTGCAGTTCTCATGAAAGATAGAGCCACAGGAATGGTTGGGGGGAAGAGAGTCTTTGGTAACATAATAGTGGTCAGAAGTGTTGAGTCTAAGAATGCAATGACTGCTTCTGTGAGTAGAATCCCCTGGGAAATTCTGGAGAAAATTCAACAGAGGATTACTGAAGAGATACCTTCGGTGACCAAAGTCCTCTTCGATATTACTCCCAAGCCTCCCAGTACAATAGAGTATATTTGAAGAATGAAAACGTCGGCAATTTCAAAAATAGCTATGGGAATCAAGATTAGTCTTTTGAAACTACTGGTTTCTATTTTCTTATTAACCCTTCCTACTCTACTTTATGGTGGGGATATAATCGTTGATGGTGAAAAATACTTAAATCAATGGAATGTGGAGAAAACTATGGAGCTTGCTCACCAGGCCGTATTGGAGCAACCGGAGAGAGCCGACTCCTACAGATTACTCGGATTAGCCTATTTTTATCAGGGAAGTTATGATAAAGCATTGCAGTATCTCCAGGTTGCATCCCTTATGGAACCAAGGATTGAACAGCGAAAGAGACTCCTCTCCTTTGTTGAGGGTACTAAGGAAATTACAGGAGAATTTAGTAATTATTCAAGTGAACATTTTATACTTCGCCTGGCCGATAGAGATAATCTTCTCGTTGACTATGCCCTCCATGCTCTGGAGAAAGTATATCAAGAAATACAAGGTGACCTGGACTTTTTTCCAGAAGAGAAAGTTCTGGTGGAAATATATCCTACAACTGAGGGATTCACCTACGCTTCCAGTCTCACCCCGAAGCAGATTGAAGTCTCCGGGGCAATTGGAATCTGTAAATTTAACCGAATTATGATTATTTCTCCTCGCTGCTTGGTATACGGTTATCGCTGGCTCGATGCTTTAGCTCACGAATTTATCCATTATCTTATTGCCAAAATAACGGGACTCAATATTCCTTTGTGGTTAAATGAGGGTCTTGCTAAGTATCATGAGACAAAGTGGAGAGTTAAACAACCGAACTATTTAATTCCCCTTTACAAAAATGCCCTTTTGGGAGCATCGAGAGAGGGAAAATGGATCGATTTCTGGAAAATGCGTAGGGGCATGCCCAGTCTGGAAAGCCGGCAGGAAGTAATCCTGGCTTTTGCCGAAGTTTCCCTGGCAGTAGATTACCTACGCCAGTATCATGGAAGGAAGAAGTTAATCCATTTTCTCCAGGAACTTGGCAGAACTGCCTGGAAAGGAAGAGAAGAAAAGTTTGAGAAAGTAGAGAAACATTGGGACGAACTTTTCCGCCAATTCTTCGGGATAGACCAGAAAAAGTTTCAGAGCGTTTTGAGAGAGTTTCTAAAAGAAATGAAACTGGAAGAGACTCCAGGAATAGCATTAGATAGTTTTAAGTTAAAAGAAGAGGGAGAGGAAGTGGATGAACTGGAAGAGTATGTAGGAGTAGGAGCCCGTGGGCATGTGCGGCTGGGAGATATGTATCGTCAGAGAGGAAGGTCTAAGGTTGCTCTTATTCAATATGAGAAAGGGTTGAGAAAAGAACCCAATAATCATGTAATTCTCAATAAGATAGGTAAAACCTATAGCGCACTGGGAAAATTTAAAGAAGCAGAGGAATTATTTAAAAAATCCTTGGAGGTTAACCCTAACTACGGACCAACCTATACCAATCTCGGCACTCTCTACTTTACTCAGGGGAAGTTAACACTGGCTCTGGAAAATTACGAGGAGTCTAATCAGATTAATCCTTTCAATCCTCTTATTCATAAGTATATGGGTTTTATCTACTACAGACTCGGAGAGGAAGCAAAGGCAAAGAGAGAATGGACGATTGCCCGCAGGCTTCTTCCCGGTGATATAGAGGTGGAGTCCTGGCTCTTAGAGCTGGAAAGAAAGGAACCTTAATTTACTCCTAAGACACTCCGATGGATCGGAGCTACTCCTTAAGGAGGAAGAATGTGGGAATTCTACTTGCCCACAAGAATAATTTTTGGCAGAGGGAGTTTGAATAGACTGGGCATAGAAGTTAAGTCTCTGGGAGAGCCTATTCTTCTTGTCACTGGAAAGAGGGCTCTTCGGGAGAGTGGTATCCTGGATAGAGTTAGTCGAATCTTAAACAAAGAGAAAGTCGCCTCCGTGCTTTACGACCAGGTCTCTCCAGAACCTGATACTGAAGTAGTGGATAGGGGTGTAACCTTCGCTCGTCAGAATAGATGCAAAGTTGTAGTAGGGATTGGTGGTGGAAGCGCTATTGACGTAGCTAAAGCAATTGCCGGACTCGGGCTTGAGGAGAGTTTCGCTTCCATAGCCGAATATCTGGAAGGGAAAGGGACTAAAAGGATAAATTCATACGGTCTTCCTTTTATTGCCATTCCCACCACGGCTGGAACCGGAGCAGAGGTCGCCAGGAATGCTGTGATTATCAATAGGAATACGAGAAGTAAAAGGAGTTTTCGTAGTAACTATCTATTTGCCAGGATAGCCATTATCGATCCCACTTTGACCGTAGACCTTCCTCAAGAGATAACTGCCTCAACCGGAATAGATACTTTGACTCATCTCATCGAGGGATACGTTTCTCGAAAAGCGAATCTTCTAACGGATATTCTGGCAATTAAGGGTATTAGTCTGGTGGGAGAATCTCTAATTTCTGCATACAATAATGGTTCTGACCTGGAAGCAAGGGAGAAAATGTGCTTAGCCAGTCTTCTGGGTGGTGTTGTGCTCACAAATTCTGGTTTGGGTATTGCTCATGGAGTGTCCCCATTTTTGGGAGCATTACACGGAATTCCTCATGGTGTGGCAAACGGCATACTTCTTCCGCGGGCAATAGAATTTAATTTGTCCTCAAGCATTCAGAAATTCAAATCTGTTGCCTCTGCTCTGGGAGAGAAAATAGAGGGTCTAACAGAAAAAGAGGCTGCATGTAAGACTCTTTCTGCAGTGGAGAGGATAGTTAAGGAACTGGGAATTCCTCAAAGTTTAGGAGAATTTGGTATGAAGTCAGAAGACCTGTCCGAGCTTGCTAAAAAATCTCTCACTTCCAACTCCACCAGAGGAAATCCTCGCGAAGTGAGTTATGAAGACCTCTTATTATTTTTAAAGAAGATACTGTAGACGCAGGCTTCAGCCTGCGTCTGGAGTAGCAGGCTTTAGCCTGCGTCTGGAGTAGCAGGCTTTAGCCTGCGTCTGGAGTAGCAGGCTTCAGCCTGCGCAGATAAACGCAACCTAAAGGTTGCGACTACCGAATCATTCTCAGGTTAGTAAAGAGGAGAAAATATGGAAAGAGTTAATGAAAGTGAGAAGGAATTCCGCTTTGGCGATGCGGGTCCCAAGTATCTTTTCAGAGGACCCAGGATAGAATGGGGAATTTTAGTCCTGAAACCCGGAGGGTCGTTAGGAGCCCACTACCATAAAGAGGTCGAAGAGACATTCTATTTCTTGGAAGGGAAAGCCAGATTAATGATTGATGGCACTGAATATCTGGGGGGAGCAGGAGAGGCTTTCCGGCTGGAACCAGGAGAAAAACATGATATCCTGAACGACTCCCAATCTCCCATTCGTGCTGTGTTCATCAAGTGCCCTTATAAACCTGAGGACAAAATCAAGATTTGAAATAGAGAAGAGAACGGAGATAAAAGATGGCTCAGCGGGTAGCATTAGCAAGATGTGAAAGTTACCAGCTTCCGGTTTTGGAGAATTCTTTAAAGAAATTATTAGGTTTACTTGGTGGAATTGGCGAGTTTGTCAAAAATGGAGACAGAGTTCTAATCAAGATAAACCTCCTCTCAGGCAAGCCTCCGGAAAAAGCAGTAACCACTCATCCCAGTCTGGTCGAGGCAGTGGTTAATTTAGTAAAGGAAGCTGGAGGAATCCCGGCAATTGGAGACAGTCCCGGGGAGAGGGCAACTCTTACGGGATTAGCCAGAGCATATCGAACTGCAGGATTCGAGGAAGTTAGCCGTAAGACGGGTGTTCCTCTTTTGTCTTTTGAGGATGATGTTATGGAAGTGGAGAATAGCCAAGGACGTCTCTATAAAAAGTTTACAGTTACTAAACAGATAAAGGATTTTAACGTAATAATTTCTCTTCCCAAATTGAAGACTCACCCTTTAACTTACATTACCGCAGCGGTGAAGAATAACTTCGGTTTCATTCCCGGACTGAGAAAGACTGAGTTCCATTTGAAATTGCCTGACAGGGAGTTGCTTTCGGAAATGCTTGTTGACCTTTTAGATACTATAAAGATTGATCTGGCAATTTTGGATGGAATTGTTGCCATGGAAGGAAATGGCCCGGCTGGCGGTCTCCCTCGCAAGGTAGGAGCAATTCTTGCCAGCAGAAATCTTGTGGCTTTAGATTTTGTTGCCTGCCAACTCATCGGTTATAAAAATCCATTCGATATTCCTACTAACAGAATAGCTGTGGAAAGAAAATTTTTTCTTCCCGGAAATATGGAAATCTTAGGGGAAAGAATTGAAGATTTACAAGTAAAAGATTTCAAACGAATTCCCCAGGATGTTTCCCAGAAGATTCCCCTATTTCTTTTGAAGTGGCTAAAAAACTTACTATCAGCAAAGCCCAAAATAATTGATGAGCTTTGTAACCGTTGCTTCCATTGCCTGGAAAACTGCCCGGTTAAATGTGTGAAAAAGAATAAAGACGGTAAACCTTCAATTCATTATTCAGATTGTATTAGATGCTTCTGTTGTCAAGAACTCTGTTCTCAAGGAGCCATAATAACGAAAAGACCCTGGTTGGTAAAATTATTTACTGCATAAGAAGATTGGTTTTGACTTTTTGGTTAAAATAGGTTAAATTAAAGTCCTCGTGTCATTGCGAAGGACGAAGTCCTGAAGCAATCTCATTTTATTGTAGAGATTGCCGCGCCCCTTCGGGGCTCGCAATGATTCTTCGGGTCAATTTAAGATTTTGCCGAAGGGAATGGAGCGTATCTAAATGGATTTGATCGTGACTCATATTGGTGCAGATTTTGATGCTTTGGCTTCGCTTGTAGCAGCAAAAAAAATATATCCTAAGGCTTTAGCTGTCTTATCCGGCTCACCTGATAAGGACGTGAGAGAATATTTATATAAGAAACCACATTTGATAGACCTGAAGAAAGAGAAAGAGGTCGATTTTAAAAAAATCAAAAGATTAATAGTTGTAGATACACGCCTTGCTAAAAGAATCGGAGAAGCAAAAGAGGCCCTTAATAATCGCGGATTAATCCTTCACTTCTACGACCACCATCCCCGCACTAAGGGCGATCTCGTTGGAGCAGTGGACATAGGAGGACGCTATGGAGCTACTGTCACTATTCTGGTAGAACTCATAAAGAAGAAAAGAATCAAGATTTCTACAGAAGAGGCAACCCTTCTTGCTCTGGGAATTTACGAGGATACAGGGTCTTTTACATTTCCTTCCACTACCCCGGCAGATTTAAAAGCAGCCTCTTATCTAATAACTAAAGGAGCAAATTTGAACATGGTTTCTGACTTTATACGCAGGGAATTAACTAAAAACCAGGTTAAATTATTAAATAAACTTCTTCGATTGGAAAAGAGAATTAAGATTAATGGAATAGAAATTGCCATTATTAAGTTGAAATCTTCAGGCTATATCACTGATCTGGCGGCAACTGTTCATAGGTTACGCGATATCGAAAATCTGGAGACTATTTTCGTGTTGTTGGGGACGAAAGAGAGAATTCGCATAGTTGCCCGTAGTAGAATTAAGGCTGTAAATGTAGGTAAAATTACTCAGGTTTTTGGAGGAGGTGGCCATGCCACTGCAGCTTCGGCCACAATAAGAGGAATGGAGCTTCGAGAGGTAGAGAAAAAATTGATAGAAGTCCTGAAGAGCAAAGTTGCCCCCGAAATCGCACCTGATGAGAGCCTCCTGTTTAAAAAGAATGTAGGGTCACTTTTAAACAGAAATCTTCCTTCTAAAATAGCGAGTTTACTGGCGGAAGCGGGTAGAATAGCTGAGGAGAAAAGTTTCAGAGTCTATCTGGTTGGCGGTTTCGTGCGAGACCTTCTACTTGGTGTAGAAAACTTTGATGTAGATTTAGTCGTTGAGGGGGACGGTATATCCCTTGCTCGATATCTAGTTAAAAAGTTGCGAGGCAAGGCTACTGCCCACAAGAGGTTTGGCACCGCAGTGGTTACTTTGCCCGGCGGAATTAAGGTAGATATTGTCACTGCAAGAAAGGAATTTTACGAATTTCCCGCTGCCCTGCCTACTGTAGAGAAAAGTTCACTGAGAGAAGATTTGTATCGTCGAGACTTTACCATTAATGCTATGGCTGTGAGATTAAATCCTAAGCATTATGGAGAATTGGTCGACTTCTTCGGTGGATGGAAAGATTTGAAAGAGAGAATAGTTAAGGTTTTACATAACAAGAGCTTTATCGAAGATCCCACGCGCATCTTTCGAGCAATTCGTTTCCAAGGGAGATATGGCTTTTCCATGGATAGAAATACTGAGCGATTGGTGAAGGATGCGCTAAGACTGAAAATTTTTAGACGGTTAAGTAAACAAAGACTAAGAGAAGAAATCATCGCCATTCTAAGCGAGCCCCAACCCAAGAACGCAATTTTGAGGTTGGATAAATTCAGGATTCTTAAGTTAATCCATCCCAAAATTAGATTGAGTCAAGAGATAAAAAAGGATTTGCAAATAGTTAAAACTATCTTTTCCAGATTCGCCTCTCTTCTTAAGGAAGAGGACGGAAAACGTTGGATAGTCCATTTTCTAATCCTGGTGCAAAAATTAAGTATCTTAGAAGTGAAAAATCTCTGTAAGAATTTTAGACTCTCCAGGGAACAGAGCAGGAAGATAGTCAAGGGAAAAGAGAATCTACGAAAAATAATAAAAAAGCTCAAAGAATCAGAATTAAAGCCGAGCTTCCTCTATCGAACGTTGCAAGGATTACCCGTGGAAGCGCTTCTATTTATTGTTTTAAAAGCGAGGGCGAGATTAATTGAAAGGAGAGTCTATCAGTATCTGACCAAAATGCGCAAGGTGAGGATTCGTACTACAGGTGATAAACTTAAAAAGATGGGGTATAAACAAGGTCCCCTGTTTAAGAAGATATTGCAGGAATTGCTCTGGGCCAAACTTGATGGAATTGTGAAAAACCCATCTTCTGAGACGAAGTTTGTGTTTGACAATTTCCCAAAAGATTGATAAAATTAAAGTTTTAAAGAGTGCCCGATCAAACGGAGGTGTGAGTGAGTGGAGTTTAACTCACCGATGGGAGCATGTTTATACTTCAACAGATAGTGAGGTATTTTTCCGAATGAGTTTTTTGCCTGTACAATTAGTTATTTTATTTTTTGCACTTGTTATTCATGAATGCGCCCATGCGTGGATGGCCTCTCGATGCGGAGACAATACTGCAAGATATGCGGGAAGAATAACGTTAAATCCTCTACCACATATCGACCCCATAGGGACGATAATATTTCCTCTCCTTTTAATTCTTTCTCGTTCCCCATTCGTTATCGGTTGGGCTAAACCTGTTCCCATCAATCCTCTCAATTTCAATGATCCGCGAGTGGATCTGGCGAGAGTGGGAGCTTCTGGTCCTCTCTCCAATATAGGGTTGGCAATTATTTCTTCCTTTCTGGTGTGGATACTCATTTATTTGCCTATAGGAGAGATAAAAAATTCCTTAATGGTAATTCTGCGCCTCAGCGTTTGGATTAATCTTTTGCTTGCAGTTTTCAATCTCCTTCCCATTCCTCCACTGGATGGTTCACAGATTCTCTCGGGATTATTGCCAACCCATCTGGCTATGAGATATGAGACAATTCGCCCTTACGGTTTTATTATTTTATTATTCCTCCTGTTGTCAGGTTTACTCTGGACAATAATTTTACCTATTGTCCAGTTCCTTTATAATATACTCTTTTTGTGGGTAGGAAGGGGATTTTAGAAATGGCCAAGAAAAGAATTTTAAGTGGAATGCGTCCCAGCGGAAAGTTGCACGTGGGACATCTTGTGGGAGCACTTGCCAATTGGGCAGCTTTACAGGATGAATACGAATGTTTCTACATGGTAGCAGACTGGCATGCTCTGACAACAGAATACGAAAACCCTTCAGGGATTAAAACCAATATTAAAGAAATGGTTGTTGATTGGATATCCGCGGGTCTCGATCCTAAAAAGTGTACCATGTTTGTGCAGTCCCAGGTTCTGGAACATGCGGAACTACATCTTCTACTCTCTATGTTTATTCCTTTAAGTTGGTTGGAAAGGTGTCCCACTTACAAGCAGCAACAACAGGAACTGAAAGACAAGAACCTTTCTACTTACGGGTTTTTGGGTTATCCTGTTCTGCAGGCAGCAGACATTTTGGTCTACAAAGCAGAAGCTGTGCCTGTGGGTGAGGACCAACTTCCCCATCTGGAACTGTGCCGGGAGATTGCTCGGCGTTTCAATTTCTTATATAAGAGCGTTTTTCCCGAGCCACAAGCTCTTCTGACTAGAGCACCAAAACTTTTAGGAGCCGATGGCCGGAAGATGAGTAAAAGTTACAACAATTGCGTTTTCCTGTCGGATCCTCCGCAGGTTATTCGGGAAAAAGTAAGCTTTATGATTACTGACCCCAGCCGGATTAGAGCCAACGATCCTGGACATCCTGATGTGTGCACAGTATACGGGCTGCATAAGATTTTTACTTCTCCGAAAGTAAATTCAATAACTACTGATTGTAAAAGCGGGAAAATAGGTTGTGTAGCATGTAAGAAAATTTTGAGCGAATCTCTAATAGAAAGATTAAAACCGATTCAGGCAAAGAGGAAAGATTTGGAAGCGAATCCAAAGGAAGTCGCCAGAATCCTCAAACAGGGGCGTCTCAGTGCTCAAAAAATTACTCAGGAGACCCTTAAGGAAGTGAGAGAAGCAATTGGATTATAAAAAAGAGAGCATGATGGATTACAAGGTGAGATTGGAGGTATTTGAAGGTCCGCTCGATTTATTGTTACATTTGATTAAGAAAAACGAGCTCGATATCTTCAATATCCCCATAGCAGAGATTACAGCCGACTATTTGAACTACATAAAATTCTTCAGGAAGCTAAGCCTGAATTTTGCAGGAGAGTTTCTGGTAATGGCTTCTACCCTAATCCACATAAAATCGAGAACGTTACTTCCCTCCGTAGAAACAGCTGAGGAGGAAGAGATAGAGGATCCCCGGGTGGAATTGGCAGCCAGACTTATGGAGTATGAGAAATTTAAAGAAGCAGCCAGTATATTGAAGGAGAGGGAGGTAATTCAAAGGGACATTTATGGACGTCTTCCTTTGATTCCTCAGGATGAAGATTATACCATCGAAGCTACACTTTTTGACCTCATGGATGCCTTCCAGAAAGTAGTATTTCGGGTTGAAAAAGAAGTCCGGGAAATAATTCAAGAAGACATCAAGGTTGAAGACCGAATTCAAGAAATCCTGAACCTTCTGGAAAATAAAAGATTTATCAATTTTGAGACCATATTTTCTGGCCAGAGGACAAAGAGACTTCTAATAGTGACTTTCTTAGCTCTTTTAGAGCTAGTCCGATTGAAAATGGTTTTTGCTCGCCAGACAAGACTATTTGGAGATATAAGGATATATCCCCACACCAAAAACTTTGGTGTGGGGATATACAGGGCAAAATCCTAATCGACCCGAAGGGTCGTTGCGAGGCGAAGCCGCGGTCCCGATGAATCGGGACTTCACTTCGTTCGCAATGACATTTTGTGTGAGGACTACAGGGATAATGGAAAAAGAAGAATTAAAAAATATAATCGAGTGTCTCTTGTTTTTCTCTGATAAACCTTTGAGTATAGAGAAGCTGACCGAAATTATGGAAAGTGACAACATTGACGAGATAAAAGAGGCTGTTGAAGGTTTGCAAAAAGAATACGAGCTAAGAAATAGCGGGCTGAAAATTCTGAACATTGCCCAGGGATACCAGATTTGTACCAGGAGTGAATTCTCCAACTGGGTGAGGAAACTTTATAAAGCACAGACTACCTTTCAACTCTCACTGCCTGCTTTGGAGACACTCTCAATTATCGCTTATAAACAGCCCCTTACCCGGGGAGAAATAGAGAAGATAAGGGGAGTCGATGCTTCCGGTGTATTGAGGACACTTTTAGAAAAAAAGTTGGTTAGAATTTCAGGGAGAAAAAAATTGCCGGGTCGCCCAATTCTATATGGAACGTCTCAGGACTTCCTGCGCTACTTTGGGTTAAAAGATCTATCCGAGATTCCCAGCCTGGAAGAGATAAAACCACCGGCAAGCGGATAAATCCCGCCTCTGAGAGCAGGGGCTGGATAAATCGGAGCTACTGCAAAGATAGGAGGGGGTAGTTTATGGATTTAAAAAGTTTACGTGAAAAAATTGATAAAGTAGATAACCAAATTTTGAAATTGTTGAACCACAGAACCAAAACAGTACGAGAAATTGCAAAATTGAAAACAAAGGCAAAACAGGAATTCTATGCTCCCCATCGGGAAAAGAAAATCGTAGAAAGACTCCTCAAGAAGAACAAAGGACCACTCCCCAACGAAGCATTGAAAGGGATCTTCCAGGAAATATTGAATGTTTCCCGGTCTATCCAGAAGAAATTGAGGATATCTTATCTGGGACCCGCAGCTACTTTCACCCACTTAGCAGCAGTTAAGAATTTCGGTAAGTATGCCAACTTTACTCCTGCCAAGAGTATAGCCGATGTTTTCTCCGAGGTGGAAAAGGGTCGCTCTGATTACGGAGTTGTGCCCATTGAGAACTCGACTGAAGGGGTGATTAATCATACGTTGGACATGTTTGTTACTTCGGAATTGAAGATTTGTTCTGAATTACTTCTGGAAATCTCCCATAATCTCCTTTCCAGAGCAAGGGAGCTCAGGGAAATAAAGAGAATCTATTCTCATCCCCAGGCAATTGCTCAGTCCAGAAATTGGATTGAAGACAATTTGCCCAATGCTGAGTTGGTGGAGACGTCTTCCACTGCCAAGGCAGCGGAGATGGCTGAGAAAGACCCCCAGGGCGGAGCAATAGCTTCCCGGCTTGCAGCCTCCTTGTACGATCTGAAAATAATTACTGAAGGCATTGAGGATAACGTGCGAAATTTTACCCGCTTTCTGGTCATAGGTAAAAGTTTCCCAGGAAAAAGTGGACAAGACAAGACTTCCATTCTTTTCTCCGTAAAAGATAAGGTGGGAGCGCTTCACGATATGCTTATTCCTTTCCGGGAAAATAAGATTAACCTGACTAAAATCGAATCCAGGCCGACCAAGCTCCGAGCCTGGGAGTATATATTCTTTGTCGACTTCATGGAACACGTTGAAGAAGAAAATGTGAAACGGGCTTTGAAGCAACTGGAAAAAGAATGTCTATTTCTTAAAATATTGGGCTCTTATCCAAGGAGCGAGTGATTTTGGAGGATACGTTGATGATTGAAAAACTTGTGAGAAAGAATGTATTAGACTTCCAACCTTATCTCCCTGGTAAGCCAATCGAAGAAGTGAAGAGAGAGTTTGGCCTTGCCAGAGTGGATAAATTGGCTTCCAATGAGAATCCTCTGGGTCCTTCTCCTCGGGCAGTCAGTGCCATGAAAAAGGTTCTCAATCGAGTGAACCTCTATCCAGATGGAAGTGGTTTCTATTTAAAGAAGGTCTTAGCCAGAAAGCTAAAGGTAAAGCCAGAAAATATTATCCTTGGTAGCGGAACGGATGAAATAATCGAAATCATCGGGAAAACTTTCTTGGACCCCATTGACGAAATTATAGTCTCTAAGCATGCCTTCATTCGCTACGAGATGGCCGGAGAACTAATGGGTTGTCAGGTTAAAAGAGTCCCCATGGAAAATTTTACACATGACCTGGAGGCAATGAAAAAAGCAATAACTCAAAAGACAAAAATAATCTTTATAGCCAACCCTAACAATCCCACAGGAACTTATGTTACAGAAGAGGAAGTAGAAAAATTTATGAATGACTTGCCAGAAGAAACAATTGTGGTATTTGATGAGGCTTACCGGGAATATGTGACCAGGAAAGATTATCCTAAGACGCTTTCCTATGTTAAGCAAGGGCGGGTGGTAATTGTGTTGCGCACCTTTTCTAAGATTTACGGTTTAGCAGGTTTGCGGATTGGCTATGGAATAGGGAAATCTGAATTGATTGGCTTTATGGAGAGGATTAGACCTCCATTCAATACCAATTCGCTGGCTCAGATAGCAGCTCTGGCCAGCCTTTCTGATGAGACTCACCTTAAGCGAAGCCGTAAATTAGTTGGCAATGAGAGAAAATACCTGGAGGAAAATCTGGAGAAGATGAATATTAAATTCGTTCCTTCGGTGGCTAACCATATCTTACTCAAGGTAGGTAATGGACAAAATGTGTTTGAAAAACTATTGAAGAAGGGAATAATTGTGAGAGCTATGGTTGAATACGATTTACCAGAATTTATCAGGGTAACCATAGGTCTGCCCCAGCAGAACAGGCGATTCATTAATGCCTTAAAGGAGGTTATGGATAAATGTTCTTAACACTGAAGCCAGGAACCACAGAGCAAGGAATTGAAGAGCTGGTTAAGAAGATAGAAGAGTTGGGATTTCGAGCCCACATTTCCAGGGGTGCTGAGAGAACAGTAATTGGAGTGATTGGTGAGAATGCTATAGCTGCCAAAGAGGTGTTTGAAGGGTTCTTTACTGTGGAGTTGATCACTCCCATTTCTAAACCTTACAAGCTGGTTAGCAGGGAATTTAAGAAAGAAGATACGATAGTTAAGATTGGTGATGTTACTATAGGCGGAAAAGATATAGTGGTTATGGCAGGACCCTGCTCAGTGGAGAAGGAAGACCTCCTTCTCTCTATTGCCAGTAGCGTGAAGAAGGCAGGAGCAAGGGTTCTTCGTGGGGGGGCTTTCAAACCGAGGACTTCTCCCTATTCTTTTCAAGGATTGGGGGAGAGAGGACTGAAGTATTTAGCCAAGGCCAAAAAGGCAACTGGACTGTTGGTAGTTACCGAGGCTATGAGTATCCAACAGGTAGAGCTGGTTTCCCGCTATGCAGACATCATTCAGATTGGAGCTCGCAATGTTCAGAATTTCGATCTTTTGAAAGAAGCTGGCAAAAGCAAAAAGCCAATACTACTTAAGCGAGGTATAGCTACAACAATCGAAGAGTGGTTGATGTCTGCTGAATACATTGTTTCCAATGGAAATTCAAACGTGATTCTCTGCGAACGAGGGATTAGAACTTTCGAAAACGCTACCAGGTTTACCTTAGATTTAAACGCAATTCCGGCTATAAAAGCCTGGAGTCATCTGCCAGTAATTGTAGACCCCTCGCACGGGACTGGCGTGCGTGATTTTGTGTGTTCGATGTCCAAAGCAGCAATTGCTTGTGGGGCCGATGGTCTGATTATCGAAGTACATTCCGACCCGGAACACGCTCTATCCGACGGAAAACAGTCTCTCCTGCCAGAAAATTTTGCCAGCTTAATGCAAGAACTGAAAAAACTCGCCCGTGTTATAGGCAGAAACTTGTAGAAAAAGTGACAGGTACTTTTTGGGAGCTAAATAATGCCACGTAGAGCAAGATTTACTATAGAGGGTGGCATTTATCACATATTAAGCCGTGGGAATAACCAACAGGTTATTTTTCATAAGGATAGAGACTATCAGGAATTTCTGGATATCTTATCCTTTTACAAAAAGAAGTATGGGTTTGAAATATACCATTATATTTTAATGGGTAATCATATACATTTAATAGTAAAGATTCCAGATGGGAAAGCGCTGAGTGAGGCAATGAAGGGGATAAAATGGGGATATGTGCAGTATTATAGGAAAAATTATGGAGGAATAGGCCATTTCTGGCAAGAAAGGTTCAAGAGTTTCCTGATTCAGGAAGGAAGATATCTTTTAGACTGTGGTAGATATATAGAATTAAATCCAGTAAAGGCAAGAATAGTAGAGGAACCAAAATCGTATTACTGGAGTAGTTACAGAGCCTATGGAGAAGGAGAAAAAGACTATTTAATTGATTTTAGTCCAGAATATCTTGGCTTGTCGGATAGTAGTCCTGTTAGACAGGAGAAATACAGGGAATTTATAAAAGATGGATTGAAAGAAAGACGCGGAGAGGAGAGATATTTCAGGGAAGGGGCATTTGGTTCGAGAGAGTTTGTAGAAGAGATGAGGAAGAAAGGGTTAGTCTCCCTTTGGTCTCATAAGGGGAAGCCAAAGAAGAGCAAAGATAGATGAAAAAGTACCTGTCACCTTTTAAGGTGAGTATAATTGGTGTGGGTTTGATTGGAGGCTCTTTCGGTTTAGCTCTAAAAAAGAAAAGACTTGTTGGGCAAGTGGTAGGAATCGGTCGCCGTATCCATAAGTTAAAAGAGGCGAAAAGACTGGGCGCTATCGATAGTTACACTACGGATTTTGCACGAGGAGTTGAAGATTCAGGCATAGTTATGGTTGCCGCGCCTGTGGGCAAAATTCCTCTTATTGTTAAGAAGATATTACCCCATTTAAAAGATGGTTGCATTATAACTGATGTAGGGAGCACAAAAAAAGAGGTAGTTAAGAAAGTCGAGGAGATTCTCTCAAAATCTTCTGGCAGGGGAAGAAGGCCAAAGGTCTCTTTCATTGGTGCTCACCCGATGGCGGGTTCAGAGAAGCAAGGTGTCAGAAACGCCAGGGCCGATATCTTCTCAGGCACTACTTGTGTTCTGACTCCAATGGATAGAAGTAGTGGGAAAACAGTAAAGGTAATTGCAGAGCTTTGGAGGAGGGTGGGAGCGAGAGTACTTTTGCTTAAACCTGAGGAACATGACTGTCTCGTAGCGTATACAAGCCACTTACCTCATGTGCTGGCATCCATATTGGCTAATCTGATGGACAGGGTTCGTAAGGAAGATCCCCGGGCGAGTAGAGTCATCGCCGGAAGTATCTCAGATATGACCAGAATTGCAGCCAGCAATCCTGAAATGTGGATGGATATCTGTTTATCTAATAGCAAAGCGATTTCAGAAAGTATCAACGTAATGATAAAACATCTAGAAAAATTCAAGAAGTCGATTGAAAAGAAAAGGAAAAAAGAGCTTCAAGATTTGTTTCATAAAGGTAGGCTGGCGAGGAGAAAATTAATCGGGTCGTAAATATGAAAAATGTAGGAGTGGGGAAAAAGAAGAGAATTAAGGGAGAGATTTCTCTCCCCGGAGACAAATCTATTTCTCACCGGGCTATTATGCTGGGTAGTATCGCCCAGGGAAAAACCAGGGTCAAAGGATTTTCAGATTGTGCTGACTGCCGAAACACATTAAACGCTTTCCTTAAACTGGGGATAGAAATAGAAGACCACTCTCAGGGAGAATTGACTATTCATGGGCAAGGATTGAAGGGATTGACTTCGGCCAAGGGGATTATAGATGTCGGCAATTCGGGAACTACTATGAGACTCCTCAGCGGAATTCTTGCCGGGCAGGATTTCTCTTCCACGATTACTGGTGATGAGTATCTCCAGAGGAGACCTATGAAAAGAATTATCCTTCCCCTAAGAGAGATGGGGGCAAATATAAGTAGCCCTGACGACAACCACCCACCAATAACCATTGTGGGGCAGAAGCTACATCCAATTGATTACCATTCTCCTGTTGCCAGTGCCCAGGTGAAATCCTGTGTTCTTTTAGCTGGACTGTATGCTAAGGGGAGGACGAGTCTTACTGAGTCTTCACCATCGAGAGACCATACGGAACGAATGTTAAAATATTTAAATGGACCTATAGAAATCAAAGGAACGGCTATATTCATAGAAGGAGTCTCGGAATTAGAGGCAAGAGCGATTACCATTCCCGGGGATATCTCTTCAGCAGCGTTCTTTATCATTACCTGTCTTCTTTTAAAGAATTCCGAAATCAGGATAAAGGGAGTGGGAATTAATCCCACGCGGACCGGCATCATAGATATCCTTAAAAAGATGGGAGCTGACATTGTAATTGAGAATGTCCATGAACTTTGTGGAGAGCCGGTAGCCGATATTATTGTGAAAAGTAGCAACCTGAGAGGTGCTAATATAGGGGGGGCGTTGATTCCCAGAATTATAGACGAGATCCCTGTGTTGGCTGTGGCTGCAACTCAAGCAGAAGGCGTAACTGAAATCAGCGATGCTCAGGAATTGAGAGTAAAAGAAAGTGATCGCATAGGCAATGTGGTTTCCGAACTTTCTAAAATGGGAGCCTCGATAAAGGAAAAAGAAGACGGAATGGTGATTTCCGGAGGGAAGAGATTGGCAGGTAGTTCGGTTAATAGTTTTGGTGATCACCGTATGGCCATGGCACTAACCATTGGCGGACTGATTGCTGATGGTGAGACTACCATAAACGATGCGGCCTGCATTGATACCTCCTTCCCTCACTTTATGGATGCTTTGAATAGAATGGTAGAATAGACATGGTGGAAATTTGGTGAAGAAAAGAGCCGTTATTACTATCGATGGACCAGCAGGAGCAGGGAAAACCTCAATTGCCAAAATTGTCAGTAGAAAGTTGGGTTATAACTATATTGATACCGGGGCGATGTATAGAGCAATAAGCTGGAAGGCATTTAGAGAAAAGATAGATTTAAAAGCTAAAGAAAAGTTAATTAAGATGGTAAGAAATACCAAAATAGAATTAAAGAATAGAGATGGAATGGTAAAGGTCTATTTAGACGGAAAAGATATCACCAATAAGATAAGGAATAAGAGGTTGGCTGAAGGAGCGAGCATTTTAGCTACAGTCTCTGAGGTGAGGGAACAGCTCATGAAAATTCAGAGGAGAATGGGTTCTTCAGGGGGAATTGTAGTGGAAGGCAGGGATATAGGCACTGTAGTCTTTCCCAGGGCAGATTATAAATTCTATCTGGATGCGTCCATTAAAGAGAGGGCTTTGAGGAGGTATAGAGAACTGAAAGTGAAAGGGGAGGAAGGGCAGCTGGCTGAACTGGAAAAGGCGATTCGCTCTCGAGACAAGCGGGACCGCACCAGAGGAATAGCTCCATTGAAGATAGCTCGTGATGCTGTAGTCATAGACTCTACATATATGAGTAAGAAAGAGGTAGTGGAATTTATTCTGAAAAGAATCCAATAAATATTGTACCTGTCACTTTTTTAGGTGGGATGTCGCATGCTGTATATTTTAGGTTATTGGTTATCTTGGTTAACAGCTAAACTCCTGTTCCGTTTTCGAATTGAAGGAAGGAGAAATATTCCCCAAGGAGGAGCTATTATTGCTCCTAATCATTCCAGTTATTGGGATCCTCCTCTGGTGGGCGCAGCAATTGATAGATACCAAGTCTACTTTATGGCAAAAAGACAACTGTTTCGGTTCCCGATTTTCGGAACGGTGCTCAAGATGATACATACTTTTCCTGTAGATAGAAGAAGGATAGACGTAGCTGCCTTCAGAAAGGCACTTAGAATTTTGAATGGGGGGAAAATCCTGGTGGTCTTCCCTGAAGGTAGTCGGGGAAAAGGAGGGCGCCTGAGATCTCCTCAACCCGGGGTTGCCTGGATAGCGCACAAGACCAAGTTTCCTGTCGTTCCTACCCTGGTTGTGAATACTCACAGGATAAAAGTTTTTCCCAGAGTAACTGTACGCTTTGGCTCACCTATATATTTCGAAACGGACCAAAGAGGGGAAAATGAAAAATCCCGCTACCGCAATTTCGCCCACAAAATAATGGAAGGAATAATAAAGTTAGACCGAGAAGAACAGTACCGATATGGAATATGAAATTGGAAATTTGGAATTTAAGAGATGCGACTTATTTTTGCTAAGAAACTGGGGTTTTGTTCGGGAGTAAGAAGGGCTATCTCTTTGGCGCAAAGTATACCAACAAGAGATAATAAGAAGGGGACTGTCGCTACCCTGGTCTATACCTTAGGGCCACTAATTCATAATCCTCAGGAAGTCAAGCGCCTGGAAAGGCTGGGAGTAAAAGTTATCTCCAGCCTAAACCAGATTAAGACGGGAACTCTCATTGTGCCCTCTCATGGGTTACCTCAACCTATCTTGAAGAAAATAGAGAAAACGCGACTTAAGTTGATAGATGCTACCTGTCCGTTCGTTAAACGGGCTCAATTGTTGGCAAAGAGCTTACATGAGAAAGGCTACCATGTAGTAATAGCTGGGCGGAAGTCTCATCCTGAAGTAATTTCCTTGCTTTCTTTTGCCAATGGCGAAGCTTCTGTGGTGGAGACTCCTGGAGATGTGGGAAAGATTAACACAAGCAAAAAAATAGGAATCATCAGCCAGACTACACAGTCGGTGGAAAGCTTCGAGAAAATTGTGAGAAGATTAAAGATAAAGATTAAAGAGCCCAAAATTCATAACACTATTTGTAAAGAGACTTCCCAACGCCAAAAGGAGGCGAAAGGATTGGCGGAAAAGGCAGATCTCATGATTGTAATTGGTGGTAAAAATAGTGCCAACACTACCAGACTTTACAACATCTGTAAGAAGGTTACCCGTACTTACCATATAGAATTGCCAGAGGAATTGAGACCCGGTTGGTTTAATAAAAAAGGAGTAGTAGGAATAACTTCAGGCACTTCCACTCCTGATTGGATAATTAAAAGTGTAATTAAAAGCTTGTTTAGGAGTAGCTCCGATTCATCGGAGCGTTAGATGATGGATACACAAAAAGAGAAAAATTACCATAAATCTAAAGCTGGCTCTAAGATGGAAGAGTTATTAGACGACTTTGACAAAATCAAGGAAGGGAAAGTCGTTACCGGAAAGGTTGTCCAGATAAAAGGCGAATCTTTATTGGTCGATGTGGGCTTGAAGACTGAGGGAGTTCTCAGGAAAGAGGACGTAACCACTCCTTCCGGGAAATTAAAAGTAAAAGTTGGCGATAAAATCGAAGTCTTTCTGGAAAAAAGAGAAGATACCTTTGGACGACCTCTTATCTCCTTGAAGAAGGCGGAGGTTACAAAGACCTGGGATAGAATTCGCGATGCTTACACCACACAGAGCGAAATACTTGGTAAAATAGTCAAAAAGATTAAAGGGGGTATGATGGTGGATCTGGGAGGCCCTGATTCTATTCTGGAGGAAGGAAAGGGGCTTGCTGAGGCTTTTATGCCTGGTTCTCAAGTTGGTTATCCTCCAGTAAAGGACCTGGATAGCGTTATTGGCCAGGTGGTACCTCTAAGAGTAATCGAATTCAAACCAAAGAGGAATATCGTCGTCTCCTGGAGATTAGTAATTGAGGATGAGGTAAAGAAAAAGAGAGAAGAACTGTTAAACAGAATAAATATAGGAGACGTATTAAAAGGTAGTGTAAAGAATATCACCAAGTTTGGTGCATTTATTGACCTGGGTGGAATAGATGGACTCCTCCATATAGGCGATATAACCTGGGGGCGCCTGGAGAAGGTAGAGGATGTTTTGAAAGCTGGCGAACAGTTGGACGTCAAAGTTCTCGCTTTCAACCGGGAGAAAGAACAGATTTCATTGGGATTGAAACAGTTAGAGCCTCATCCCTGGGAAAATATTCGAGAGAAATATTCTGTTGATTCAACTCCCACAGGAAGAGTAACTGGTGTTCTTCCTTATGGTGCCTTTGTTGAACTGGAACCGGGAATAGAAGGCTTGATTCACGTCTCCGAGATGTCCTGGACGGAGAAAATAAGGCATCCCCGCGAAGTATTGAAAGTAGGAGACATGGTCAAAGTTAGAGTACTCAACATAGATGAAAAAAACAGGAAATTATCTATTGGACTGAAACAGATACAACCCAATCCCTGGGCTCAGGCAAAAGAAAAGTATCCATCGGGGACAAGACTCACCGGAACTATTACCCATCTGGCACCTTTTGGTGCTTTTGTCAAATTAGAAGAGGGTATTGAAGGGATGATTCATGTTTCAGATATTTACTGGACAAAGAGACTGAGACATCCTGGACAGGTGCTCAAGGTGGGCGACCAAGTGGAAGCAGTGGTTCTGGATATAAAAGTTGAGGCTGAGAAAATATCTCTGGGATTGAAACAGAAATCGAAAAACCCGTATGAGAAATATTTTGTAGGGAGTAATGTTCAAGGGAAAGTCGTCCATCTCACCAATTTTGGAGCTTTTGTAGAATTGGAACCGGACATCAAAGGGCTAATTCATATTTCCCAGGCGGGTAAGGAGAAAATTAAAGATATAAAAGAGATTTTAAAGGTGGGAGATAAAGTCTGGACAAAAATTATTAAAGTCGATTCCCAGCAGATGATAATCGATTTGAGCATTAAGGAGTATATCAAAGCACAGGAAAAAGAGGAGGTGGAAAAGTATATTGAACAGGAAATTCCGGGAACTACTATTGGCGAAATAATCAGTGAAAAATTGGACAATTCAGACAATTCAGAAAATGAGGAATAACTTGAAAAAAAATTTTCTCCTCTTTGTTTGCCTTTCGTTCTGCCTCCTTTTTTTGAGAAATCCTCTATCCTATGCGGACGTCTCCTTCGGTAAGAACAAGGTAATCGTTGATCAACATACCTGGCATATTGCCCAGACCGAACATTTCCAAATCTACCATTATCCTGAAGCGAGACATCTAATTCCTAAAGTAAGCAAGATGCTGGAAAAAGCTTACGAAAAGGTTACCACTGACTTAAATATCAGTATAGAGAAAAAGACACCTTTCTTCTTATACTTGACACATAACCACTTTGAGCAGAATAACATTGCCAGTATCGGAGAGGGTGTCGGTGGTTTCGCCGAGCCTTATAAGAACAGGTTCGTCATTCCTATAACAGGTTCGGATAAAGAACTGGAACATGTGATTACTCATGAGTTCACCCATATTGCAAGTTTCAACATCTGGTATGGTGGATTCTGGAAGTCAGCCAGTCTGATGAGATTTGTCTTCTATCCCTTATGGATAGTTGAAGGATTGGCAGAGTATGAGAGCAAAGAATGGGAAACTAAGGACCATATGTTTTTAAGAGATGCTGCTATTTCCGATATGATAATTCCTCTGGGTAAGTTACATAGTTTCAATCATTTGAAAATGCACCAGGTCTATTTAGCTTATAAAGAAGGACACAGTGCAATCAGTTTCTTAGCAGAAGAATACGGAGAAGATAAAGTTCCTAAATTGATTAAGAATTTTCGGGAGAGTCTGGACATAACCAGGGTTTTTGCGAGCACAATCGATACTGACTTAGATAGCTTTGACAAAAAATGGCAGAGATATATGAAGGAAAAATACACAATAGAAGCAGAAGAAAAAGCAGAATCTGAAATTTACGGAAAGAAACTTACCCAAGATGCCGAGTTTAATACTAATGCAGTTTTTTCTCCTGATGGAAAGAGAATAGCTTTTATTTCTACCCGTAATGGTTACAATGACCTGTTTGTGATGAATGTTGATGGAACGAGTCAAAAATCGATTCTAAAATCGCGAATTGGAAGAAGTCTGGATGTTATCCATTCTGAAGGACATGCTCTTTCCTGGTCCCCGGATGGAGAAAAAATTATTTTTGCAGGAGAGAAAAGAGGGAAGGATTATCTTTACACAATTAATCTCAGAAAAAATAAGCTAAAGAAACTTCGTCTACCTCTGGAAGTTCTAAAATCTCCTTGTTTTTCGCGCAAAGGAGATAAGATTGTTTTTGTGGGAATGGAAGGAGGTATAAACGACCTCTACTTAGTGGATGCCAATGGGAAAAATCTGGAGAAGTTAACCAGCGATGAGTTCGACGACAATTATCCTCTCTTTTCTCCTGATGATAAGAAGATTGTCTATGTCTCTGAAAGGGAGAGGCAGAAAGACCTCTTTCTTTTGGATTTGGAAACTCTTGCTATTACCCGATTGACTTCCACCCCCAGTGATGAGCTCGACCCCTCTTGGGCACCTGATGGTGATAGTATCGTATACATTGGTGATTATGCAGAAATTTATAACATTTACCGCATGGACGTGAGTTATCTCCAAGAAGATATTCAGGAAGAGAACTTGGAATTAGACATTTTTCAATTGACCGATGTTAAAGTAGGAGTTTTTACTCCGGAAATATCTCTCGATGGGAAGCATCTACTTTTCGTTTCTTATCGGTATGGAGAGATGAACATCCACTATGGAGAATTTCCCCAGGAAGAGGTGTTTGTAAAAAAATTGAGGGAAAGAGAGAGAAGGGAAACAGCCATAGCCCAATTGCCTGTAGAGCCCATTGGACCTATCATAAGCCCCTATCCATCTCCAGTCAGTAGGATTCGTCCTTATAGATTCAAGGCATCCACAGATCTCATTTTTCCTATGCTTTTTTATTCCACAACAGAAGGTCTGTATACAGCTGGATACTGGCAGGTAAGTGATATGCTGGGAAACCATGGGATGACTGCTTATGTGGAGTATGCCTCGGAATATGACTGGCTAACCTATCAAGCAGGCTATATTTATCAAAGGTGGCGGCCTGCTTTAGGCTTTTTCGCTTATGGAAAGACGAGACGCGAATCTGGGGACGATGATAATGATATAGTCCGTACCAGTGAATTTACCGAAGAGATAATGGTCAGTTATCCTTTCGACCGTTTCCGGCGGGTAGACCTGGGACTTATTACTGAGTCTAAGCGAGAGTGGAATGGAGATAATATCAGAACCCGGGAGAACGGGGTTGCTCTTTCTCTGGTAAGGGATACAACCCAGGGAAAGATTCTGGACATAATGAGCGGTAGCCGGGTCAATTTTACGGTCTATCAAGCATTTAAAGGGCTTGACGGGGACTTCGATTATATAAGATATATACTTGATGCCAGGAAATATTTCAAATTATCCGAACGCAATATTTTAGCATTTAGATTTCTGGGAATGTTAAGCCAGGGAAAGGATAGAAAAGAGTCCTCTCTAGGAGGAGAGAGTAAGTTGCGCGGCCTTTCTAAGGGTTACTCCTCGGGAAGCAGGTTAGCCCTGATTAACGCTGAGTGGAGGTTTATGCTCTTTCCGGAAATAAATTGGAGGTTCAGGCTTCTGTGGCCGGAGATATATCTAAAGAGCCTGCAACTTTCTCTTTTTACCGATTCAGGAGCAGCCTGGAACGAGCCTGAGGAGATAAGAGGAATTTCAGATATAAAAAACACAATTGGAATAGGGCTAAGAATAAACACTTTCCTCATCCAGATGTTTCCCTTTACACTCAGGTTGGATTATGGCTGGCGGACGGATAAATTCACTGGAAAATTCTATTTTTCTCTGGGACCTACTTTTTAAATATTGTAATTGTAGTGCAGGGCTTTATGCCCGTAGAAATTACGCCCATAAAGGGCTACACTACGAATAAACAAGAATAAATTCGTATCCAATTAGTTGACAAGATTTCAGAAATTTATTAATATACAAAAATATAAATGAACTCTCTAATAGTAGCTATTTTTGCCATTCTGCTTCTGGGGTGCGGATTTAAATTTTACGGAAAGATTATGGAGAAGCTCTGGGACGTTAACCCCCAGAGAAAGACCCCGGCAGTGGAAAGGACGGATGGAATAGATTATGTACCGGCAAAGCATTGGACAATTCTCTTCGGACACCATTTTGCTAGCATTGCCGGGGCCGGACCAATCATCGGACCGGTGATTGCAGTAGCTATTTGGGGATGGGTGCCGGCTCTTATCTGGATAGTAATAGGTTCCATATTTGTAGGTGGGGTTCACGATTTTTCCTGTTTGATGAGTTCTCTAAGACATAAGGGCAGGTCGATTAGCGATGTTGCCGGCTCTACAATGAGTCATCGGGCAAAAATGCTGTTTGCTACTTTCTTGTGGCTGAGTCTTATTCTGGTGGTGGCAGTGTTTGCTGCTGTTACCAGCAAGACCCTGGTGAGCGAACCGAGAATAGTGATACCTACTTTTGGCCTGATTTTAGTTGCCATTCTTACCGGGCTGATGATTTACAAATGGAGAGTGAACCAGGTAGTGGCAACATTTATAGGTCTAATTTTACTGGGAAGTCTTCTGATTCTGGGCTATCATTACCCCATATCTCTGGGAGTAGAAGGTAGCACAAAAATCTGGATAGTTATATTATTATCATATGCGTTTATTGCTTCCATTACTCCTGTAAATATTATTCTTCAACCGCGGGATTATCTATCCACTTTTATCCTGTTTTTTGGACTAATTTTTGGCTATTTGGGACTGTTCTTTTCTCATCCCAGGATGAATACTCCTGCTTTCGTCCACTGGTCTAGCGGTCAAGGAGCTCTCTGGCCAATGTTATTTGTAATCATTGCCTGTGGAGCAATTTCAGGATTTCATTCATTAATTGCCAGTGGAACAACATCCAAGCAATTGGCAAATGAGAGAGATGCGAAGAAGATTGCCTATGGAGGAATGATATTGGAAGGTGTTCTGGCCTGCCTGGCTCTTCTTGCTGTAGGAGCGGGTCTTTATTGGACCGGAGGAGCCGGACGGGAAGGATTGGTCTATCCAGAATTAATTAAGGAAGGGAACTGGATTGTGACCTTTGCCCGAGGTTTTGGTCGGATAGCAGAACCTCTTCTGGGCAGAACTTTCGGCCCATTAGTTGCCATGGTCATGCTAAATAGTTTTGTAATGACCACTTTAGATACTGGTACAAGAATTAACCGTTATATAACAGAAGAGTTATTTGGTGAAGGTTTGAAATGGAAAATATTCCAGAACCGTTATTTTTCTACAGCAGTCATCATTTTCTGTGCAGGATACTTAGCATTTGGCAATTGGAAGGCAATCTGGCCAATTTTTGGGGCTTCAAATCAACTGGTAGCAGCGTTGGCTCTTCTGGTAGTTACCACTTATCTCTGGGCGATGAAGAAACCCACAAAATATACAATCTATCCAGGGATTTTTGTTCTACTTACCGCCACTGGAGCCCTGATATACCAGGTGCGTGGCTTCATTGTAAATCAGAACTACTTGTTGGCCATAATTGGCGTGATTTTGCTCATTTTGGCCATTTTTATGGTCAGGGAGGGGGTAATAGTCGTTCGCAAAGTAAAACGGGCCTAAAACCTGTAACAATCCCTGTCCCTGTCCCGGAATGGCTTTCTTTGGAAGCCAGAATTCTTTAAAGCTATAATTTTAATTTTTTCGTGCATTTTGGCTGTTTTTGTGATATAATAAAAAACGATAAGCTAGAGGGAAGCAAAAAGCCCTCAGAAAGGGAGAACTATGGCAGAAGAGTGTGCAATCTGCGAAAAAGAGGTAGAGAAGACAGTTAAGTGTCCACTACTAAATAGAAATACCTGCCTTTCCTGTTGTTTTGCCATATCTTCTGGAAGAGTCGATATGATCCAGAGGATAAGGAAAGAGTATGAGCTGCAAAAGGAAGATATCCTCAAGGCATGCAGTACTTGTCTGGAGAAGGCCGGAGGATTAGGCGAATAACCCCGTTGTTTAGTAGAGGGAGCCTTCTCACTTTTCCCAACAAAGTACTGCCACCTTCTTGAGAAGTCCCGCAAAAAAGGAAAGAACTCCCACCTTTATCACCAATTCAGTAAAAAGTTTAGCAGAAAGAGGGATTTTCTATCCCTTTTAACCAAAGTTAAAGTAAGTTATAAATATGTATTTGTTTCTTTATGAAATTAGAAGACTTTCAGGCAGAAGTTAATAGGTTGGTTTAAGCCATCTTAAATATTGAAAGTTAACATAATAATCATTATATGTCGGAGTGCGACATCTGAGAAGGGAAACTTTGAGGATCCTTTGGGGGTTCTAAAGATTACGTCTTTTCTTATTGAGTAATTTCCTTATCTGCTTCAATTTTTCTTCGCTGGGTATAGCCTTTCCACTCAGCCAGCGCTGGACTGTCCTTGTGCTAACATTGAGCTCATTGGCTATCTCCCCGGTCTTATAATCATAGTATAAGTAGAATTGGTGAAGTTCTTTGAGTTCTTGAAGTTCTTTTTCCATAA
>SDBT01002305.1_pt1 | contig 33914 bp, 23 predicted proteins | sample 2277101 | NCBI WGS metagenome assembly SDBT01 (sample SAMN10404973, study PRJNA504765) | marine sediment metagenome | isolation source: marine sediment core GS10_PC15, 103 cmbsf | place: Arctic Ocean: Southern Knipovich Ridge | collected 2010
TTGACGCTGCGCCGCATTCCCGGCGGATGCCGGCGGCGTGAAAAACACAACCTGGCGCGATTCTCAAGCATGTGCGGCGAGAATGGGTACGAGCTATGTCCGAAAAACGTGATAAGATCCACCGAGGGCGCGGCCTCAGGGGCAAGCCGAAGAAACGTTACGAGCCTCCGTATCTGCGCAAAAGGGATAAGCTTGCGGAGGTGACGGGAAACAATTTTCAGCCCGTTGCCCCTGTCTCATAGTGACGGTGGGCGGATAGTCATTGAAGGGGGAAATAGGGGACGCTACCCCCCCTAGGGGCCCGAGGGGCCTGTCTTGAGTCCGCCTGCGGCGGCCTGGCTACTGGCTACTGGCTACTATGTCCTGGCTTTGCCCCGGGTGAAAAGTTGTGTATCAAAAAAAACGGCTCCTGACCCCGTTTCCTTCCGTTTCCTCCCACAGGCATGCCTACCCGCTTCTCGCGAGTTCCAGAATTCGCTCTTCGGGCAACTGAATCGGTTTGATCAGGGAGGGGAAGGTCTTAATCCGCTCTGCAGATTTCTCCCGCACCAGGTGGAACTGCCCAACGCCCTGCCCCGGCAGTCTTTCGGAAACGCCGGCTGGGCATTCACTCAACATGGGCCTCATCTTCTTTAACGCAGTGTCTTCCTTGACACGGCCCAGGAACCACGTGCGGATTGTGTCGCGGCACTTGTAATCGAAATCACCCGGGCTCTGCGTCGCGAGAAACAGCCCCAGACCCGCCGAGCGGGCCCGCTTCAGCAGGTTCTCCATAGGTTCCTTTGTCGCCGGATTTCGAATGGCCGGGAGGTACAGGTCCGCCTCATCAAACATCACTACGGCTTGAAGGTCAGACTTCGGAGCCTTGCCGATCCATCGCCCGACGGCTATCAGCAATTGGGCAACCCAGAACTCGGCATCCCGTGGGTCCGCCAGGAACCGTGTGCTGATAATACTCAGGCGTGTCTTGCCCTGACGCTCGAATCTCCCCACACCCAACAAGGCCTCCACGTCCAGGCGCTCTCCTTGGCCCTGCAGAAGATCCGCTTTGTTGATGCGAAGAGTCTCAAGGTCGTTGACCAGCCTCTTGAAAAGTCGCGTGTCCAAGCGCCCGATTAGGTTAACCAGTCCCGGATCCTCATCGTCAATAATGGTGACAATCCTTTCGAGGGTGATTTGGTCCGAGGGAAGCTCAGTGCTCAGGAGGTTGATCGCCTGCTGGAGAATGGCTTGTCGTGAGAGATCCTGGCCCTTGCCCCTGTAACCCATCATGCCACAAATCGCGGCTGCCGCATATTTGGCGACCTGCTCCCGTTCCGTGTCCTGGGCCTCCTTCATCCCCTCCGGCACGATTGAGATCAACAACGGCCGCCCGCCGGAAGCTCCGGGCGTGAAAAGTGCGACGTCAAGTGAGGCACGCAGCCGCTCTCGACGGGCCTCCTGCTCCGGATTGTCGAGCGGCGCAGACCACGCATCGTCGTCTGCATAGCAGCACAGGTCCCCCTTACGATCTACGAGGATGGCGGGGATACCCCGCAAGAGCAGCTGTTCGATGATGGCAAGGGCGACTGTAGTCTTTCCGCTGCCCGAAGCGCCAAGGAATGCTGCATGCTGGGTCAGTTCCTTCGGCGTCAAAGTAACTGACTTCGAAGCCCTGTCCTCACTTGCTCCGGCCAAGATGTCGGCTGTCTCCGCCCGCACGGGCTTTTCCTTTGGCGTTTCCCCTGGCCCGACTGCGGCAGGCTCTGTTGCAGGAGTCTGAACGGCAACAGGTTCTGTGCGAGTGGGCCCTGGCTCTTCGGTCCTGTCTGGTGGGCCTGCCGTGGCCGTTTCCGGGTGCCCGTACCCGGGCTCATCGAGGGCAAGTATTGCTCGGATGCTCGGCAGGCGTGTAAGTGGCCGTTCTGTCTTTTGCCACTCGCCAAACTCCGGCTTGCTACCATGAATGTTCTTGAACTCGGGAAACGCCATCATGGCCCGCCAGTCCGAATCCTCCACGACCGTCCGCCGGGCACCCTTGGCAATAAGATCGCCAACTTCAATGCTGGTCTGGGCCTTCGGGCTCTTGGGGAAATCCGTGGTGCGGGCGATAACAATGCGGCGATCGTTCGCTCTGGCGCTAAGGCTTCTCACCTCCCTAAGAAGACCCCCTCCCTGGGCACCCTTGTTGCAGATGCCAATCAGGAGGACTTCGTTGTCTGCATTGACCTCGACGTCAGGACCAGTGACTTTGCACATGAAATTCAACTGGGCATTGATTTCGGGCGCAGACAAGGTTATGGCTTTTCCAAGGACCTTGGCAAGGGTCTGCGCGTCAGCTGACGGGAGGAAGCTCCCTTGTGTAAGGAGGTCGTTCCAGTCCAGCTCCAACGCATTAATAAGTTCTCTCCCTCTTTCCGTCGTGGTCTCTCCACCGGGTATTATCTCGCTCGGACCCAAATGTTCGGGGATTCCCCCCAGTTCCATCGCTTTTTGCTGAAATCGGTGGCATTCATAAAGGATGTCCCGCGTTCGCTCTCCTGTCAATCGCGCCAAAAAAGACGCGGGGATCGGGAAGGTTGGTTCGTTTGAGTCGAAGGGGACCGCCATGGATTCAAATAGACATCGAAGCCGGCACTCTACAAGCAGGTGGATTTCTTCTTCAGTCCGATACCCTTTCAAGACGATTTTGTCCGGATCGCGTTCGATTTTATCTTGCAACGGACCGGGTAAATCCTCTCTCAACTGCGTGTAGTAATCCTCAAGGCAAGCGATGACTGCGATGCAAGATGGGACGTTTCCGGCCAAGGCGTTCAAAGCCCCCATGGCCAGGCGGAAACGCTGCTTGGCATTGTCCAGGTTGTAAATGTCTTCTAGTTGATCTACACAGACAACCAGACAGTTCGAATCCGTAGTCGAAATCAGGCGACCAATATCCTGCAGCGCAAATTCGGGGTCTTCTTCTTTCGTCTTTGGAGTGATCCCACCTAGTTGACTTTGATGTTCGGGACTCAAGTCATTGCCGTTAAGGTATTTCATCACCACGTTCTTAATAATCGCGCTGTCCGTTTGCAGGTACAGTAGCGCGGAGATCAGATCGATGTCTATTGGGGTATTCCTGAAACGTGGCTCCTCAAGAATCGCCTCGCCAAGGTCTTTCACTAAACTATTCAGTCTCGGGGATGGGCGTTTCGAGTCACGCAGGGCCGTAAGGACCGGCACATTCTTGCCATCGGTGAACTTGTCGTCCCCCCGCACAGCACTGGTATTCGTCAAAGCGTTCGATAAGCGTGAGAGACCAGACGCCAGTTGAGATGGCACGTAATATGGGTGGCTTAGGGAGTCGATCAATTTGCGAAGAATATAGCGGGGGTAATTGTCCGTACGAGTTGTCATCTGCATATAACCCAAGTAGCCCAGCCCCCGCGACTGCACGTAATTTCGAAATGCGCGCATCAGATGGGATTTCCCTGAACCGGCTTCCCCCAGCAGTAGCATGATGGGGCCGGATGGGCTTGCTGGTGACGCCGTTGCCCGATTAACAAGAGATTGAAAAACCGATCGTGCTTGATAATGAATAATGTCCACGTCGAAAGGATCGTCCTGCCAGATGTTGTGCGGATGCGTAACGGATGAGAAAACCTCAGGGCCATTCCGCGAGCAAAAAGCCGCAACACGTGGATCGCTCGGTTCAACTATTTCGCTTGCCATGGCGCAGCTCCTCTAAATCCTGATGAAGTGAAACGTTGCGAGGCGATATCGCGTCTCGGAGTTAGCAACATCTTCTGGGTCCATCGCCTGTACGAGGTCCGCACGACTGAGCGTAAGGAGCCCCTGATGATTTGCCTCGCTAACCTGGGTTTTGAACTCGGCTTCACTCAGGTTCCACTCTGGCCTTGATCCCCGAAAAACCTGCCAGACGTGGGATATAAACACCTTGTCGGGGCCAAAACGCCCAGTGGTACATTCACGCGCGATCTTGACAACCGTATCCGCAAACGCTTTCAGATCAATCGCTGGCGCCGCCACCGGCCCTTCGGGCTCCTCTTCTCGAATCATGCGCTCCAAGAGCGCCTCGCGCAATCCTAAGACCCCGCTGCGTCTTGCTCCTACAAGTGCCCCGAAGGCCTGAGGCAGGGTTGGGAATTCAGCAAGTGGCAGACCAAACCGCTTTTTCAGCACGAGAGCTTCCAACCTTCCTTTCTGCTGGAATTTCTCCTTTTCCTTTACGGTCTTGAGGGAGATACCAAGGGCACGGGCGACAAGGTAAGTGTCCTTGAGAGTTTGCCATCGGATAGTCGCTGGCAGCGATTCGACACCGAGATAGGCGCATGCTTTCTTTCGCCCGTCCATAGTCAGGCAAACTGCGGTTTTCCCGCGCGGCACCTTTTGGACCATTCGGGTCTGAACGAGCGCTCCCGTCGCATCCTTGAGCGCCGCCTCCACGCTCCCGCCGGTTAACACGTGTCCCAGAAGCGGGGCCAGAGCCTTCTTCATTTGTGATGGGGTCTGGCCTTTCTTGCCCGCCGCCAGTAGACGGACGAGGATGAGGTCCTGGACAATTCCCTTTGAAGAGTGATCGCTCATGAATCAGGACTCCTTATTTTTCATTCTCAGCTTGTCGGCGGGCCAGCGTGTCGCAAATACGTCGTAGGATTTCCTCAAGGTGCTCAACGACCTCATCAGCCAGGAAGCGAAGCACGAAAAAACCGTTTTGCTGGAGCACATAATCTTTCTCTCGGTCGCGCCGGTAGTTCTCTGGATCACGGAAATGGTAGTATCCATCGATCTCGATAGCCAGACGATGCCGCCTCGATACAAGATCCACCTCCATTGTTTTTCGGGTCCTGAAACGGATTGCGAGCTTCTCATTGAGCTTGAAGATCCCTGCCGTTTCACTAAGGGATTCCAGCCGGTCACGGAGGAAAGCCTCCGCCTGGCTACGGGCCTTTTCAACCTGCTGCTTGTTCTCGGGCGTCTTGTGGATGTTAAGCTTGGCAGCCCGGACATAGCTGGCGATAAGTTCCGAGGAGGCCCCATCACGGGCCAGCCGAGCCATCGCGCCGCGAAGGCGCTGGGGCTTGGCAATCTTGGCGGCCTCAACGGTCCTGCGTATTTCCGCTCCATCGAGGGAACGGATGCGAGATACACTTTCACGGCAGATCGCCTTCTGATGGGATTCTCTTGCCTCACTGAGGTACTTGGCCCATGCAGCTTCCGGAACAGCCCACGCCACAGGGCAGGTCGGTATCCGCTCGGCTAGGTGGGATAAGATGTCCGCTGCTGTTTCCAGGGCGGTGATACCATCTTGGTCGTTGTTATGTAGGGCCACAATGGGCGCTGGCGCCCAACTCGGCTCAAGGTCATGAATGGCCTCTAGGAGACTCAGCCACGGCCTTCGCGATTCCGCAAAGAAGGAAAGGGGCTGTTCGACTAAGTTTGCCTCCGACCCATCCTGCGGAAGACTCGTAAGCGAATGGCAGCAGATGCGCTCTGTGGGCGAGCTTGGTTCGCCGTGGAAGACGCCTTTCAGGAACAGGTCCAAGTCCGCTTGTGTTTTATTCCGAAGCAGATCTTGCAGGTCGTGTTCTTTCTTGCCCTGCATCCGCGCCAGGTAACGTAAAGCTGCGCGTCGGAGGCTGCGTCTTCTGCGATATCCCCCAAGCCATGCCCGGACCAACTCCTCGAAATCGAGGCGGCGCAGAAGCACGGAAGCACGTTTCAGCCGGGCCGTATAATGCTGCCATCTCTCGATCCCAAGGCCCACCGGCCCTGTCAGGACGGAGACAGTGGGGATGCCTTGCTGCCGCCGAACCTGATGACGTTCAAGATCTGGGAATTGCTCTGGCCCCATGAAGTCACCTTAGAAAATTCGTGGGGCACTATTCTACACCCTGCACCCGGCTTGGCAACAGCTTGGCAAAGCGAAAGACAGCCGGGGATCCGAATCTCGGACAGCGAATGATGAATGTCGAATCTTGAATAACGAATTTCGATCGCAGGATGCGGAAGCTCTAACCCCTAACCCCTAACCTCTAACCCCTGCCCTGAGTCCGCCTGCGGCGGATCGAAGGGCCGTTATCGGCCCTTCGGTTTCGGCTTTAGCGCTTTGCGCTGCTCGGAGGTCAGGATCTTGGCGGAGATGGTTTCCTTGATGGCTTCGTACGACTTGCGCCAGTCCTGCTTGCTCCGGAGCTCTTCACTCTTCTTCTGGAGCTTGTCGCGCTCGGCCTCAGCCGCCCAGCGATCGCGGCAGGCCTTCTCGCAAAGGCTGCGGATTCTAGACTTCTGATCGTCCGTCAGATTCACCTTGCGATACGGGCTGCTCATCGACGCGGTTATGCTGTCGATCTCGATGTTCTGCCTGACCCTTGCGGGGACGATCTGGTCGGCGGCGGCCCGGAGCTCCTTTACGGCCTCGTTCGCGGCTTTGCGGGCATCCTCGGGCTTGGCCTTTGCGACCTTGGCGGCGGCCTTTCTTGCGGCCTGGAGCACCTTTGCCTTGGTCTTGTCGTCGAGCTTCTGCCAGTAGTTGACGGTGCGGCGGAGGAGCTCGACGGCCTGTGCATCGAGGATCTTTTCGCGTGAGAAGAGGGCGAGGATTTGCTTGTCCTGCTGGTCGGCGAGGGCATGCCTGGCGGCGTCGATCTTTTTGATTTCGGCGTTCACGTCGTCGACCTGCTTTCTCAGGGCGGCGATCTTCTTTTTGAGGTCCTTGGTTTTCGGGTCGTTGCGTTTCTTCCAGGCGTCGGTGGCCTTCAGATGGGCCAGGAGGAGCTTTTGGAGTTTGGGCTTCTGCTGGTCGGTGGGGTCGTAGGTGCGGCATATTTGGTAGAAGCGGCCGCGGATTTTGGGATCGACCGGCGGGCTGGGCGGCTTTTTTGGCTTGTCGGGCTTGGCCGCGGGTGCAGGCTTTTTTGGTTTGGGGTTCTCGGCCCGGGCGGGGCGGCCGTACGGGCAGGTGATGATCGCGAGCGCCGCAACGGCTGCGGTAGCCGCGAGCAGCTTGAGAGTTCTCATGTTTGCTTCTCCCGGGGAGCTATCCCGTTTTTCGGCGTCTGCCCAGCCCCGAGGCTAAGAGCCGAAGCCCTCAATTGCCGTTCGGACGGTGTGGTCCGGCTCGGGCCGTGGTGGTCCGGTTCGGACGTTGGTGGTCCTTAGAATTAAACCCTGTGCGGGGGTGATAATACCGCGGGAGTGGCAACATTTGGCCGGAACGAGTGCGTATAATATGTGTGAGGATAGCGAGGCGGTCTCAAAGCGGCCGCCTTTTTCATGCGCTCGCCCCGAAGGCCGAAACCGGGCCTCCCCCCCTCGGGGCCCATGGGGCCCGGGGGATGCGAACCGCAAGATTATTTGAGAAAACAAGTTAGGCGCCTCGGCCATTTCTCGCTGCGGCAATGCTATCTGGGAGGGCCAAAGCCGGCACATTGCCGTAAGCCATTGGAGAATGAAGCCTTGTGAGTTCCCCGCCCGATCCGCCATGCGGAGGCGGTTAAGCCGCGGGGCGGCTGTCGGCCGGCCTTTGGCGGTGCGGAATACTCGAGACCTATTCTCAAATACGAAGAGTCCAGCGGGGCAGGGGCCGGCATCTGAAGTTTTCTGAACCGGGCCCGAAACCTTGCACATGGTTGCCAAAAAGTGCAAGGTTGCGAAACGAACGTAATGCCTTGGAAATGCGGGGGTTAAGGGGTGGTTTTGCGCCGCGAAACCTTGCACTTTATTCGCGAAAAAAGTGCAAGGATGTGCAAGGTTCTTGGCAGGCGTTTTCTGGATTTCCGCTCGATTGTAGAGGGCCGGCTCGACGGGCGACATTCCGTTCGCGGCCTGCGGCGGAGATGCTATACTGGAGGCCGGTTAAGCGAGTGATTGCGTTGTACGCGGGCTTGGCCCGGCCCGCGTCGATGGGCCTTCTTCAGGGTAACGCACACCGGCCGTTGAGGCCGGCGCCGTGGCGCATGGATAAGACACAGCGTTTCTCCAGCCGCAACCTGGACGAACTCAAGGGGGAGATTTCCTCGGCCGGGCTCGACCTGCCGACCAGCGAGGATTTGTCCATCCTGGCGGCGGAGGTTCGGTTCGGGCGGCTTACCGTGCCAAACCGGTTGGCGATTCAGCCGATGGAGGGCTGTGACGGCACGGATCAAGGCGGCCCGACCGAGTTGACGGTCCGCAGGTACAGGCGATTCGCCGCGGGCGGGGCGGGAATGATCTGGTGGGAGGCGTGTGCCGTTGTGGGCGAGGGCCGGGCGAATCCACACCAGCTCTGGCTGCACGAGGGCACGGTCGAGGCGTTCGCCGGAATGCTGGCGGCCGCCCGCCAAGCCGCCGCCGACAGCATGGGCCACAATCCCGTGTGCGTGCTCCAGCTTACGCACTCGGGGCGATACAGCCGTTCGGGCGCGGCGCACGGGCCTGTTATCGCCCATCATTCGCCCATCCTGGAGGCGAGGGGCAATCTGCCGGCTGATTATCCGCTCATCAGCGACGACGAGCTCGACCGGCTTCAGGATGCTTACGTCCGGGCGGCCGAGCTGGCTGCCGACGCCGGCTTCGACGCGGTCGATATCAAGAGCTGCCACGGCTACCTCCTCAACGAGCTGCTTGCCTCGTTCACGCGCACGGGCAGCCGCTACGGAGGCAGCTTCGAGAACCGCACTCGGATGCTGCGGGAGACGGCGGCCAGGGTCCGCGGCGCGGTGGGCGACCGGATAGAGGTCACCAGCCGCATGAACGCCTACGACGGCATCGAGCATCCCTACGGCTGGGGAGTGGACGAAACGGATCTCAACGAGGTGAACCTGGCCGAACCCATTCGCCTGGTCGGCGAACTGAAGGCGGACGGCCTGTCAGGCGTGAATGTCACCATCGGCAACCCGTATTTCAACCCGCACGTGAACCGGCCGGCGGACTGGATGATCGCGGACTGGCCGGACCCGCCGGAGCCGCCGCTGCAAGGCCTGGCCCGCATCGTGCACGTTGTGCGTGACATTCAGCAGGCAAACCCGGGCTTCCCGATCGTCGGTTCGGGCTACACATGGCTGCGGCAGTATGTTCCGTACTTCGCCGCCGGCCTGATTGAGCGCGGCTGGGTCGGCATCGTCGGCCTGGGGCGAGGCGCGCTGGCGTATCCCGACTTCGCAAAGGACATCTTCCAGGCTGGGCAAATGGAGGCCAAGAAGGTTTGCGTGGTCTGCAGCTCCTGCACGCAGATAATGCGAGACGGCGGCCAGAGCGGATGCGTGGTGCGGGACCATGAGATCTACGCTCCCATTTTCCGCCGCGGCCGCCGCGCCGACCCGAAGGAGCTTCAGGCCGCAGCCCGGCAGTGCCGCGAATGCGTCGACGCGATATGCACGGCAGCCTGTCCTGCCGGTGTCGATATCCCCGCGTTCATGAGCGCCCTGGGCGACGGGCGCGAGCGCGACGCGTACCGCATCCTGCGGGACGGGAACATCCTGGGAGGCATTTGCGGGGCTGTCTGCCCCGCCGAGCAGCAGTGCCAAGGTGCCTGCATACGCAACCATCTGGCCGGTGGCTCAGTGTCCATCGCCGAGGTTCACCGTATCCTTGCCGAGCGGGCGATCAAGGCCGGCTGGGCCGCCATTGACGTGCCCGAGCAGGCCTCGCCCCACCACGTGGCAGTGGTTGGCGCGGGTCCGGCAGGCCTGTCAGCCGCGGCGGAATTGCTGCGGCATGGCCATCGCGTAACCGTGCTCGATCGCTCGCAGGAAGCCGGCGGGAAGCTTCTGAGCGTGATCCCGGCGGACCGGCTGGACCCGGCCCTGGCCCGCTCGGAGATCCACGCCATATTCGCCTCGGTGGGGGCCGAGCGGCTCTCGTGGCGCTTTGGGACTTCGCTGGGCCCTCAGCTCACGCTGGACGATCTGGCGGGCGAGGGATTCGACGCAACCATCATTGCCATGGGCATGGGCAGCGGGGTGGCGCTGACCGGCGGCGACCGGCCCGACGGCGTTATCGACGGACAGGCATTCCTGGCCCAGATGAATCGCAATCCCGGCCACGCCTGCCCGCAGCGGGTGGCGGTCATCGGCGGGGGCAACACGGCTACCGATGCGGCCGTCCTGGCCCGCCAGCGCGGGGCCGATGACGTATACCTGATCTACCGGCGCAGCTACGAGCAGATGCTCGCCTGGCCGAAGGAACGAGACGAGGCCCTGCATGCCGGGGTGCACCTGATGCTGCTGTGCCAGGCTACCGGATATGTAACCGACTCCGCCGGCAAGCTCACAGGCGTGCGCGCAGTGAGAACGCAACTGGCCCAGGCCGATGATTCCGGGCGCCGCCGCCCAGTCGAACTGCCTAACAGCGAGTTCGTGCTCGACGCGGACATGGCCATTGAGGCCATCGGCGAGCGTGTGGATGCGGCCGTAGCGGAGGTACTGGCCGGCGTCGAGCTGACCGACGCGGGGTTAATCGTGCTGGTCGCCGGTACTCTGAGCACCAGCCGCGGAGGAGTCTGGGCGGCCGGCGATATCGTCAGCGGGGGCACAACGGTGGTTCAAGCCGTAGCCGAGGGCAAGCGCGCCGCTCAAGAGGTACATGTCCACTTGTTGGGTGTAGAAATGTAAGGTTTTTTTGACTATTCAGATTCGTATGCAGTGGCTTGGCATCACTTGATTTGCGCCGCCGGTCGGGCCTGTTGGTATTTCGATTACTCACAAGCTCAGTTGGCTACGCCGCCCCAGCAGTCTAGAATGACCCTTGGATACGGGATGGAACCCTTGGGCAGGTTGTGAGCCTGGATGCGGGCTGGAGAGTCCACTAGGCAGGCGCCGAGGCTTGGGCAGAGCCGGCGGCATTCCCAGAAGACTGCAAACCAGACGGGAAAAAGCCGCTTTATTTGGCGCCTTATTCAAGTTGGCCTGTGGTTAGCCCGATTAATGGTCCAATGACCGGGGCTCAGAACATCTGCAGTGGCCGTAAGGGCCACTTTGAAAAGGAGTTATCATGGTCAGCGTAATGGATGACTGGGTGGAATTTGCCTTCTACAGGCCTCAGGCCGACCGCGTGTTCCTCGCTGGAGAGTTTAACGAATGGCGCACGGGCGAGCTGCCCATGGTCAGGACCGCAGAGGGGCATTGGCTGGCAAAGATGCGTTTACCGGCTGGGGAGTTCAAGTTTCGTTACTACGCCGATGGGGAATGGTTCGCTGATTACGCGGCGTTCGGAGTGGAGCCGGGACCATTCGGCCTGGACAGTGTTGTTCGCATCGCCGCCAAGCCGATAAAGGTAGCAACCACCAAGCATGCAACGGAAACCGCCGCAGCGTAGCGGCGACTATATATTAGGCGGCTTTCTTCGCCGGCAGCCCGCAGATGAGTGTCTGCGGGCCGTCTGTTTTTGGGCCGCCCGAAACCGTTCCGCCCTCTTTGGCCGCCCAGGATCCTCACGCATCCTTGTCTGCTTCCTCGCCGCTTGAGTCCTGCTGTTCCTCGGCTTCGGTCTCCTCAGCTTGGTCCTCCTCGGCTTGGTCCTCCTCGGCTTCGGTCTCCTCGGCTTGGTCCTCGCTCAGTGCCGCCTGCCCGTTCGGACGGTCAGCCTCGATGGGAGGCTCCTTATCACCCCCGCGCAGCTCCTCGACCTTGGGCAACTCTTCCAGGGCAGCCAGCCCGAACGTCTCAAGGAATCGCCTCGTCGTGCCGTAGAGAATGGGCCGGCCAAGCACCGGCGCCCGACCTACAATCTTGACCAACTGTTTTTCCATCAGACCCCGCAGCACGTCCCCACAGGCAACGCCGCGAATTGCTTCAATGTCCGCTCGCATTACGGGCTGGCGGTAGGCGACCACTGCCAGCGTCTCCATTGCCGCCTTTGTCAGTCGGGTATCCCTCTGTGCCCGCAAGAGCCGCGTCAGCACGTCGTTGTACTCGGTCCGCGTCATCATCTGATAGCCCCCGGCAATCTCCTCGATGCAAAAGGCACAGCCCATTTTCTCATAGCGGCTGTTGAGCTCGTCGATGGCCCTTTTGATAGGCCGTGCGGTGCCGAGATCCGCAACCTTGGCGATCTTGGCTGCCGTCAGGGGAGAGTCCGAGGCAAAGAGCATCGCCTCGACCACGGAGGTAATATGGTCGGCCTCGGCTGCGTCGTCTTCTGGTGGGCGGCTCATAAGCGTAACGTACCTGCCGGCCCCAGGCTGGTCAAGCCCCGCGGTACTGCCGGGCCGGCAATGTTGACTTGCACACCGGGAGCGGCGTATAATCAAGGTATGGAGAAAACTGCTTATTCTGGTCACGAAATGCGATCCGCTCTGAGAGCCAATGCCCATGGACGGCGAGGTTTCACACTGATAGAACTCCTGATAGTTGTCCTGGTTCTAGGGCTGCTGTTGGCCATTCTGGGGCCAACAATCGGCGCCGCATTCAGGGAGGCACATAAGAGTAAGTGCAAGACCAACCTGCACGAGCTCGCGCGCGCCTGCACCACCTACGCGAGCGAAGGGACGCTGCACCGGGGCGGCACGCGCTATGCCCTGCCAAATTCCTTACCGACCACAACTAACTGGGGAAGCCTTACCGAGGGGAATACAGCGGCGTTGTGGGTGCTGATAGAGCACGGCTTCGCCGCGACGGAGCTTTTCTACTGCCCCGGGGCGGGCCTAAACCGCGATTTCAGGGAGCCGGCCAAGAACGGCGTCGGCTATCCGGATACTGATACGCGCACAGAGTTCAAGGCTAAGACGATTTCGTACAGTTACATATCGATGGTCGATCAGACCTTCGCCACCACGACGGTTGAGGATGATTCGAGTCTGATAATCCTGGGCGACCAGAATCCCAGATGCACCCTGGGCGTCACGGGCGTAACCGCGGAGGTTCCTTTTGACATGGCGACCAACGCCGGTGATAGCTCTCCAAACCATGATGGCAAAGGACAGGTGGTGGCGCGCCTGGATGAATCGGTCGTATGGATCACAAGCCCCACGGGAGATGGCGATGACATTTACGCGGCCAACGGCGCCGATCAGGCCGCCATTGACGCCAACGAAACCAACGGCGAGCGAGACACCCGTGATGATATCTTGTTGATCCCCTGATTTTCTTGCTGCGCGCAACGCCAATATATACAACCTCCCGTCATGAAAGAACTTATCGGGACGGGGATTCTTGAAAAAAAATGATTATCCGGCCTGTTTTTTTTTGCATCAGCGCCTGCGATACCTATAATGCAATAGGAAGAAGTGGCATCTTTGCCGGTTTAGTTATATCGGCTTAGGATTGGTTCAAAACTGTGACCCCGTTTTCGAACCGGTCTCCCCCGGCCGGTTCGGATTAGTGGCGGTGCCTGTCGTCCCCCCCCGCGGCAGGCCCGCCTTTTTTTGCGCAGCGCGATCGCACACTCGTGGAGCACGGGGGATTTCGCACCGCAACCGGGGCACCCGGGCCAAACCGGCCCGCAACCTCATTCACCTGAATCGTCCTTCTTCCTGACAACGCGCAGTTTGGGCGCATCCTGCTTCACAACGCTCTGGGCCGCTACCGATTCCACGACATACACGTTGCCCCCAACGGTAACACCCTTCCCGATCACGGTCTTGCCGCCAAGAATGGTAGCATTCGGATAGATCGTAACGTTGTCTTCGATGGTGGGATGCCGCTGCAACCCCCTGATCACCTTGCCGCGTTCGTCCTTGGGGAAGCTACGGGCGCCGAGGGTGACCCCCTGGTATACCTTCACGTTGTCGCCTATGCGTGTGGTCTCGCCCACCACAACACCCGTTGCGTGATCGATGAAGAAACTCTTGCCGATATGCGCACCGGGGTGTATGTCCGTGCCGGTGACACTGTGAGCGTACTCCGTAATGATCCGCGGCATCAGTGGCACCCCGGCCGACAAAAGCTCGTGCGCAATACGGTAAACGGTCACCGCATAGTAGCCCGGGTAGCAGTAGATGATCTCATCGATGCTCTTGGCGGCTGGGTCGCCGTCGTAAGCCGCCTGAGCGTCCAGCGCCAGCATGTCCCGAATCGCCGGTATCCTCGAAAGGAACTTCTCGACCATTTCCCCGGCCTCCTGGCGGCACTGCTCGGTGTCGGCGCACTCGGGGCACTTGCGCTCGGTGCAAACGCAGGCGTATACCTGCTCATCGAGGCTCACACGGACATCGGCCAGCAGACGTTCAACCTGGATCGACAGGTTCGCTTCCGTTAGCTCCTTGTGGCCGAAGTAGCCCGGGAAAACCAGCCGGCGGATATCCTCAAGGATCGCTACGATCTTTTCCCGCGAAGGCAGAAACATATGCCCGATGCGATGCGTGCGATCGTCGGTGTCATAGCTGGCGAGGATATCTCCGGTCAGCTTGCTCAGTAAGTTGTCGTCTTGCTTGCTCATCGCCGTTACCTTTCCTGAGACACGCCCACTATTCTATGATGTTCTCTTTGCCGGCGTCTATCAGTTCTCGGACGGAATTTGTGTGCCCCGCGGCTGCGTATTCCGTATCATATAGCGATCCAGTGAACGGATTTCCCACAACGCGATTGCGGCGGCTGCGGTACTGCGAACCACTGCGGGATATGCTGGCGTCGGTGCGCCTCAGCCGCGAACAACTGATCGCCCCTCTGTTTGTGCGCGAGGGGAAAGGGGTGCGCAACGCCATCGCTTCCATGCCGGGGCAATTTCAGTTTTCCGTGGATAAGGCCCTGGAAACCGTGCGCCGCTGGGCCGACATCGGCTTGCGTGCTGTCCTGCTTTTCGGTATCCCCGACAAGAAAGACGGCGTCGGCTCGGAGGCATGGAACGACTCAGCCGCCGTTCAACGCCTGACCGGCCAGATCAAGGGCGCCCTGCCCGACATGGTCGTGATCACCGATGCGTGCTTGTGCGAATACACGGACCATGGACACTGCGGCACGCTGACGGATGGTCGGACGGACGTGGACAACGACGCGACGCTGGAATCGCTTTCGAAGGTCGCCGTCTCTCACGCCAAGGCCGGAGCCGACATCGTCGCCCCATCGGCAATGATGGACGGGCAGGTACGCGCCATCCGCACCGCCCTGGACGATTCCGGCTTCGAAAACACCGCCATCCTGTCGTACGCGGTCAAGTTCGCATCGAGCATGTACGGGCCGTTTCGCGACGCGGCCGAAAGCCCCCCTCGCTTCGGTAATCGCCGCACGTACCAGATGGATTACCGCGCGCCGCGGCAGGCCCTCCAGGAGGCCGAACTCGACATCCGCGAAGGCGCGGACATCATCATGGTCAAGCCCGCAGCGACGTATCTGGACGTGATCGCCATGGTCCGCCGGCGATTCGACACGCCGTTGGCTGCTTACCACGTCAGCGGCGAGTATTCGGCCCTACACGCAGCCGCCCAGAACGGCTGGCTGGACCTGAAGGATGCGGCCATTGAGGTGACCACTGCCATCAAACGGGCCGGCGCCGATCTTGTAATCACCTACTTCGCCGAACAGCTCGCCGACTGGCTGTAAGGCCCGATTATGCCGCCCGATCGAAAAGGTTAATTCATTGGGTGGCTGACGACTCTGCCGTTAGCTATAATAATAGATAGAAAGGGTAGTGCCCCCCCCGCCAATGCAGGAGTGCAGCTATGATTAGGAATCTGGTTTCCCTCGCACTTTGCGCAGCAGTATTCGGTGCTCCCTCAGCCACCACGCAGCCCGCCAGCGACATCTCCGCCGAAAAGGCAATGAAACGTAAGGTCCGTAAGATTGTCATTAAAGGCTCCCTGCGAGACGCGATCGCCAAGTACTCCTCGCTGGCCGGCATGAAGATCGAGGTGGATTGGCCGGCCCTGGAAGCCGCCGGCGTCGAGCAGACGACCAGGATCGTCCTGAAGATGTCCGACCTGCCCATCAGTGAACTGCTGGATCTTACTCTGGTGCAGGTCCAGACCAAGGGCAAGGGCCTGGCCTGGTACATCGATGGTAACGTGGTTCGAGTTACAACCGAGGGACGGATGGTTCGTCCCGTTCGGGCGTTCCCGCGCGCGTCACGCTCGCCACGGACACCCGAACGGCGCACGCGCCGCGTCCGTATCAAGGAATGGACCTTCGACAACACTCCAGCGTCGGACGTCTTCGATGTCGTTCGCAAGACTACCGGCGTTAACATTTACGTCAACTGGCGGGCGATGCAGGAACTCGGTATCCAGAAAGATACGCCCATTACGCTGAGGGCCTCAAATATCTCCACTGCCCGCGCGCTGGACCTGATAACAGATGAACTCAGCGGCAGCAAGGGCAAGCTTGAGCGTATCTACTGGCTTGTGGATGACGGCGTGCTGACAATCTCGACCGGCGCGGCCCTGAACAGAAAGACGTTCACGCGCGTCTTTTACGTGGCTGACCTGCTCACGGTCATACCCAACTTTGAGGGGCCGCGGGCCGGCATATCGTCAGACCGCGACGGCGACGACTTCTACGGCGGGAGCGGCACCGGGGTCAGGACCAGCACGCGTAACGAAGGCGCCTCGATCAGAACCGGCTCCCGTTCCAGGGGGGGAGACAGGGGCCGCTCGACCACCTCCATTACCGAACAGAGAGAGAAGCTCCGCGAGAGCCTGATAAGTATCATCAAGACTAGCATCGGAGAGGAAATGTGGGATCCTCTGGGGGCGGGCTCCGTGCAGTTCTTGGGCAACAAGATGGTAATCTCGCAGACCAAGCTGGGCTTCATGCTGATGGGTAAGGCCCTCCGACGGCGGTAATCAGGAAGCAGCAATCCCCGCCCAATACCCGAGCCTGCATGCAAATTGCCGTGAATCCTCTTGATATTCCAGGTCCTTTCCGATAGAGCATGCTGCAGAGGACATCGTTGATTGAATCCGCCGCAGCACGCGGACCAGAGGAACCATGTGGATGCAACAGGACAATTTGAGATGTTTGTTCGTACCCCTTGACGGGGGCGACGCTCGCATCCGCACCAGCATTATCGCCATACGCATTGCCACCTGCGTGCCTTAGGGCCAGCCGAGTTTTCTTGTGCTCGGGACGGCCCTGAGGCTAACATAAGCTCGGGGCTTTTTTGTTTGGAAGCTACCTCCCATGAGCGAAAAAAAGAAGAACTACAAAGACACGCTGAACCTGCCGCAGACTTCGTTCGACATGCGAGCCGGCCTGCTCAAGAAAGAGCCCGCCATCCAGCAAAAGTGGCACCGCGAGAAACTCTACGACCGTATCCGCGCTGCCCGCGAAGGAGCTCCCCGCTTCATCCTTCACGACGGGCCGCCGTATGCCAACGGCAACATCCACATGGGCACCGCCCTTAACAAGGTACTCAAGGACATGGTCGTCCGCATCAAGACAATGTCCGGCTTGGACGCGCCATACATCCCCGGCTGGGACTGCCACGGCCTGCCCATCGAGGCCAAGGTGATGGATGAGCTGGGCGACAGCGCCGGCAATATGGACGCCACGGACATCCGCATGCGATGCCGCGCCTACGCACAGGAATTCATCGGCATACAGGCCGAGCAGTTCCAGCGCCTCGGCGTCATGGGCCTCTTTGACCGGCCGTACATCACCATGGACCCGCAATATGAGGCGGACACGCTCGAAGTCTTCGCCAGGCTTGTCGAGCAGGGGCTTGTCCACAAGCAGCTCAAGCCGGTGCACTGGTCGATAGCGAACCGCACCGCGCTGGCCGACGCCGAGCTCGAGTACTACGACCGCAATGATCCGAGCCTGTACGCAGGCTTCCCCGTGGCCAGCCGGGTCGATCCCGCGTGGCGCCACGATGACGAAGAGCTCTGCCTCCTGATCTGGACAACCACCCCGTGGACCCTGCCTGGCAACCTCGCCGTGGCGGTGCATCCGGAGTTTACGTACTCATTCCTGCACGCCGAGACCGCTCGCGGCCCCGTCACCTACGTGGTCGCGGAGGGCCGGCTGAATGCCGCCATCCAGGCCATCCAGGCAGGACGCGAGGGATTCATCAAGGACCACAAGGTCGTCGCCACGGCAAAGGGCGCAGAGCTTATCAAGGCCAAGGTGACCTACAACCATCCGCTCTTCGAAGGCAAGACCTGCCCCGTCGTACCGGCGGATTATGTAACGCTTGAAGACGGCACGGGGCTGGTCCACACGGCCCCCGGCCACGGGCTTGAAGACTATGCCACTGGCCTGGCCTACGGCCTGGAAACCTACTGCCCCGTGCAGGAGGATGGGACTTTCGACCAGACCGTGCCCGACTGGCTGCGTGGCCTCAGCGTCTGGGACGCGAACAGCAAGATTGTGGAGCACCTCGAGGCAACCGGCCTGCTGGTGCTGGAAGAGACCATCACGCACTCGTACCCTCACGACTGGCGATCCAAAACGCCGACGATATTCCGCGCCACCGAGCAGTGGTTCATCGCCGTCGACCGCGAACTGCCCGGTGCTGCGGACACGCTGCGAAAGCTGGCAGTGGATTTCTGCCGGCGGGAAGGCGACGACGGCCTGACCTTCGTTCCAGCCTGGGGGCGAAACCGAATCCTCGGAATGCTCGAAAGCAGACCCGACTGGTGTATCTCGCGCCAGCGAAGCTGGGGCCTGCCGATCCCCGCATTCTACAACGAATCCGGCGAGGCGCTGCTGACGGCGGCGAGCGTTCGCGCCGTCGCCCGCGTTGTCGCCGAGAAGGGCTCCGATGCGTGGTTCAGCCTGAGTCCGGCGGAGCTTCTGGCAGGTTACGACCCGGCCGACGACAAGGACCTGGCCGGCGCCGAGAACTTCCCACCCGACAAGCTCACCAAGGGCATGGACATCTTTGATGTGTGGTTTGAGTCGGGATCAAGCTGGTTCGCCGCGGCGATTGCACGCGGGCTTGTGGACGACATTCCGGTGGACCTGTACCTGGAGGGCTCGGACCAGCATCGTGGGTGGTTTCAGCTTTCTCTGCTGCCGGCCCTTGGGGCCTGCGGTAAGCCCCCGTTCCGCACGGTGCTCACACACGGCTTTGTGGTCGACGAGAAAGGGCACAAGATGAGCAAGTCGCGCGGCAACGTCGTGGACGTTGTGGGGCAGTTGGAGAAGCGCGGCGCGGATATCCTGCGACTCTGGATCGCATCACAGAATTACCAGGACGACGTCCACTGCAGCGACAGCCTGATAGCACAGACCGAGGATGCCTACAGAAAGATCCGCAACACGCTGCGCTTCTGCATGGGCGCGTGCTGCGACTTTGACCCTGCCCACCACGCCACCGAGCCGGCCAATCATTCCGTGGACCGCTGGATGCGGCTGGAGCTTCACCGCCTGATCCGCGACGTCCGCCAGGCCTACGACCGGTACGAGTACCATCGGGCGACGCGGCTCATGTACGAGTTCTGCACCGTGCAGGCCTCGAGCGTGTACCTCTCGGCACTGAAGGACCGGCTCTACTGCGAGAGCCCGGGCGGACCGCGCCGCCGTGCGAGCCAGACCGTCATCCACGAGATGCTGATGGCCCTGGTAAAGCTCCTGGCGCCTATCCTCCCGCACACCTGCGACGAGGCGTGGGAGCACATTCCCTCCCGGCCTTCGCAAGAGCCCGACAGCGTGCATCTGGCCTCACTGCCGGATTACGACGCCGACGCGCTGGCAGCGGCTGAGGAGCTGCGCGAGGCCGGCGCGGACCTGGCTGCGGCAACGCCGGATGATCTCCAGGCGGGACCGGAATGGATCTGGGATCGTCTGTTGGGGATCAGGCAGGCGTCGCTGGTGAAGCTGGAAGCCCTCCGCAACGCGGGGGTCAAGAACCCGCTCGACGCCGAAGTGGTCTTCAAGGTGCGCGAGAACGACGACACGGTGGCCCAGCTTCTGGAGTTGTACCTGCGGGAGATGGAAGACCTGCTGGGCGTCGGCTATGCTCGCATCGAGCGTGCAGCCGACCTGCCCGAAGGCGAGGTCGTGGGCGTCGAGGTGCTGGACTCGCGCGAGAAGTATTCACGATGCGCGCGTAGTTGGAAGCGCCGACCGGACGTGGGCTCCGACAGCGAGTACCCGGACCTCTCAGCCCGTGACGCAGCGGTCATGCGGGAGATCGGGGCCTAGCCGCAGCGCGGCAGCCTTACCAGCCGCCGGTACCGCCTCCTCCGCCCCCACCGCCGGACGATCCGCCTCCACCGCCGCCGCTGCTGGACCCGGGCGCCATCGACGCCGACGACAGGGCGCCGCCGAAAGACCCGCTGAACGATGACGCAAAGGAAGATGCGCCAAGAGCGCCCCACGCCGCCCCGTGATACCACGCGGGCTGGTATCCGCCCGGCGCCGCGGCCGCCCGCTCCAGAACATCCGCGAACTTCTCCGCCCATTGGCTTTCAACGTCCAGCGCAATCGCATACGGCAGGTACATTTCGAAGAGCTCCGGTGTCTTCTGGGGGCCAGGCGAGGCGCTCAGCGTGTCACGCTCAGCCACTTCCAGGTACATCCTGAACCCCTCGATGGCGTCCATGATCTCACGCCCCCCCACCGTCGGCCTCTTGAGCAGGAACTGGAACCGCACGTTTAGCAGGCCCAGCAGCACCAGGGCCGGCAGGAGCCATATCGACGTCATGAAGACCAGGACCCCCAGCACCACCACCTCGGCCCCGCAGAACATGACCGCCCCAATAGTCGCACCGACCGCCCCACCGCCCTTGCCGACCTTCGCCAGGCCTTTCGCCTCGCCCGCTCTCTTCCAGGCAAGAACCGCCTGACGCACGATGAGGAAGCAGCCCACACTCCATCCGCTCAACCAGACACAGAGGAACAGGACGACCGGATTCCCCTCGGTCACCAGCGAGATCAGACCCACCGCCGCTATCGTCAGGACCGAAAGGATCACGCCGGGGATGAAGTACTTCAGATTCGCGTGGAAGTGCTTGTCCTTATACTGCTCGGCCAGGACCTTCTTCAGGGCCTTCGTCGCCCCTCCCAGCCGGACGTGGTTCACATTATCCAGCTTGATCGTACCTCCTCCTCCAGAGAACAGCCGCTTCAAGGCCTTGGCCTCCGCGCGAGACAGGGCCGACTTATCGCCGCCTTCCCTCTTCACCAGCATGTAGTCGCCGTCATCCTCCTGAATGGTGAGCCTGTCCTTCACGGCCAAACCTATCACCGACGCCGCGAAGCACGCCTTGTCAAACCCCATGCGAAGGATATACCGCACCGAGGCCGGACACAGACCCGCCGGCGGCTCGTACAGCGGAATTATCACGCCCTTCGGCGGGTCGATCCCCACACGTGACCAGACCACCGCATAGTAAATCCCAACAACAAGCAGCCCCAACAGGGCCGCCAGCACCGTCCCGAGGATAGGCTCGGCCACATGCCCTTTGGGCCAACTCACGACTACGGTCAGGCCCTCGCCCTTCTTAAGCTGGCGGGTGGCGGCGAAGACCACCCGGCCGGATGAATCCACCAAGGAGCGATAGGCCTTGCCCTTTTCGCCCTTCTTCCCTGTGTAGGCTTCCTGGCGGATCTTGTCGGCAGGCACGCCTTTGGGAAGCGTGACCGCGGCCGTTGCGGCGTCGATCGGAAAGTCCGATTCGTCGCCGGTAACGTTGAAGTACAGTTCGTCGTGGTCCTTGAAGAAGCCCAGCATACGGCCGGCCCGGTAGGTGAGCTCGTAGGTGTAAACTCCCGGGCGGAGGAACACGCCCTCCTTGCCCATGTAGATGCGCTTATACTTGCCCTCGCTTTCCGTATGGAATGCTTCCCGCTTGCCGTCACGGCGGACGGAGACCACCTCGAACGGCACGATCACACGCCTGCGGTCGCGCCCCGCGTAGCGCACCGGGAAGTCGCGGTAAATGCCGCGGCGGATCTCCTTGGCCTCGCTGCGGACCTTGATAGTTTCCTTGACCGTGATCCACCCATTCGTATGAACCTGGATGTCGCTGTGGTAGGCGAGGATCCTCTCACCGGTACGTCGGGCCGCGGCGGCTCCGCGACCGACCACAGGGGCGCTGGGGGTGGCCGGTGCGGTTGTCGCCCCGGAAGCCGCCACCGTGCACGCAAGCACAACCGAAAGACATGACCGAACAGCCAAGGCCGACCCCATGATTAGACCTCCACTTCGGGCACCTGGCGGTCGGTGGCCGTCTCGATCTCAAAGAACTCGCCCCGGCGAAAGCCGAACAACCTGGCCACGATGTTGCTCGGGAATGACTGGGCCAGCGTGTTGTAGTTCCGCACGGCCCCGTTGTAGTAGCGTCTGGCCATCTGGAGCTGATCCTCGACCTCGGCCAGTTGCTCCTGCAGCTCGATAAAGTTCTTGCCGGCCTTCAGGTCGGGATAGCTTTCCGCCAGGGCGAACAGGCTCTTGATCTGTTGCGTCAGGGCGTTCTCGCTGGCGCTGGCCTCAGCCACGTCGGCGGCCTGTTCCCCCTGCGTGCGAAGCAGGACAATTCGCTCGAGGGCTGCCTTCTCGTGCTCGCTGTAGCCCTTGACGGCCTCGACTAGGTTCGGAATCAGATCCCGCCGCCTCTTGAGCTGAACGTCGATGCCGCTCCAGCCCTCTCGCATCAGGTTCCTGCGGCGGATCAGGCGGTTGAAGGCGACAGCAACCCAGACCAGCCCCGCGGCGATAATAACGATAGCCACCGCGATGACCGGCCCCGCAATCGGACATGCAAGTATCGTAGACATGACCTACATAGATACCAGACGGGCGCGGCAAGTCAAGCGCTTGCTCACTGGAGATATCGTCGGCAACTGTGTGCAACTTCCGCCACAACGCGCCATCGGCAGGCAGGCCCAGAGCAACGCGGAAAAGTCCTTGCCAAACCCGTCGCCACCCGTTCCCATATATAATGGAACTGAGCCTTCTGTGGCTTTGCCCCTGGGCGTGTTGCTCAGGCGCCAAAAACATCGCGGCCCCAACGGGCCTGGACCCACTACAACAGGAGAAACCATCATGGCCGACGAAAAGATCAGTCGCCGGGATCTCATGCGAGGCACTGCCGCAGCCGCAGCCGGCATCACGACGGGCCTGGCCGCAACAAACCAGGCATCGGCAGCGGAAGCCAAGCCCGCCAAGGCCGCGCCGGCCGCAAGCGACAAGACCAAGACCCGCAGCTACAACGAGAACATGGAGTATCGCCGCCTCGGCCGCACCGGGCTCTGGATCTCGGCCGTCTCCATCGGCGGACACTGGAAGAAGATCGCCCACCGCGGCGGCAGCGACGGCTTCATGAAGAACCGCACCGAGGTGATGGCCGCGTGCATCGACCACGGCATCAACTACATCGACGCGTGCTGGAACCAGGAAGTAACCACCTACGCCAAGGCCCTCGGCAAGAACCGAGAGAAGATGTTCTTCGGCTGCTCCAACGGCGCCTTCGAAACCCGCTTTAAGCAGTGGGCCAACTCGCTGGACAAGATGAAGGAAGGCTTCGAGCGCGGCCTCAAGGCCTCCAAGCTCGAATACGTCGACCTCTGGCGAATCACCATGCACGAGCAGACCAGCAAACGAAACACCGAGAAGGAAATCGAGATCTGCTTCCAGGCACTCGACTGGGCCAAGAAGTCCGGCAAGGCACGCTTCACGGGCGTCTCCAGCCACGACCGCCCCTGGATCGCCAAAGCCGTCGCCAAGTACCCGCAGCTCGAGGTCATCGTCACGCCCTACACCGCCGGCACCAAGAAGAAGCCCACCGGCAGCATGTTCGACGCCGTCAAGAAGCACGACGTCGGCATGATCGGAATCAAGCCCTTCGCCAGCGGGTCCGTCTTCAAGTCGCGCGGCAAGCCCGACTCGGACACAAAGAAGGAAGACGACGAGCGAGCACGAATGGTCCTGCGATACGTGCTCTGCTGCGCCGAATTGACCGCCGCCATCCCCGGCCTGGTCACCATAGACCAGGTCAAGAACGCGGCCGCCGCCGTCAAGGAACGCCGCCAGTTCGACCTGGCCGAAGCCAAACGCTACGAGCAGATCACCAAGGACATGTGGGCAAACCTGCCCCAGGATTACGAGTGGCTCAAAGACTGGGAATGGGTATAGAACCCGTCGAGACTGAAGCGACGGGTTGAGTGATGCTACACAGAGGGACAGAGAGTCAGAGTCAGGGAAGCCGTTTCACCTGGCTGCTCGCGGCCGGCGTGGTTGTGTCGGCCGCCGCGGCGATCCACGGCTGCGGGCAGTTCATGGGCATGCCCGGGCCGGTCACCCTCCGCATAAAGACCGATAACTCGCACTGCCTCGTCTGCCACCTCGACTTCAAGGAGGAGAAGATCTCCGCCGAGCACGAAGAGGTAGGCGTCGGCTGCAACTCCTGCCACGGCGAGTCCTATGCCCACGGCGACGATGAGTTCAACATCACCACGCCGGACGTGACGTACGGCCGCGAGGAGATCGCCCCCCTCTGCAAGAAATGCCACCAGTTCCACAAGAAAGGCCGCAAGTACAAGGCCTTCCTGAAGGAGTGGGAGGATGAGCGCCGTCCGAACGGCCGGATGATTTCGGCGAATTCTGTGTGCACGGACTGCCACGGCAACCACGCCGTCCTGACACCGGACAAGCAGCTCGAACCGACAACGCCCAAGAAGGGGTAGTAACCAGTGACCAGTGGCCAGGGATCTCGGATTTCGGATCCGACTTCGTCCCCCGAACTCTGCTGCTTCTCATTTGCCTAACATCTTCTTCAATTCCGGCTCAATCGCTTTGGCCCAGATTTCGTGGCCTTTCTCGCTCGGATGCGTCGTGTCGGGCATCATCTCTTTTGACAGGAAGCCCTCCTTGTCGAGAAACTTCGGGCCGATGTCCAGGAACGTGACGTTCTTCATGTCTTTGAGCAACCCGGGGAGGTAGGAGTTGAGCTCGATGATCTGTTTACGGTGCGGGTGGTCGAGCTTACGTCTTCGCGGAAATACGCCGAGAACCAGAATCTTCATTTCGGGGTAGAGGTCCTTCAGTTTCCGAGCAACCGCCTGAACGCCTTCGGCTGCTTGCTTGGGCGTGTCACTGCCCCAGCAGATGTTGTTCGTGCCGATCAAGACGACGGCGCCTTTCGGCGCTTTCTTGAGTTTTGGCAAATGATCCAAACGCCACAAAACGTGTTCTGTACGATCGCCGCCGAATCCCAAATTTATCGCTTTGAGTGGTTCGAAGTATTTCTTCCAGACTTTGGCGCCAACGCTTTCAAAATTGTTCGTGATCGAATCGCCGACCATCAAAAGGTCAATATCGCCCTTGCTCATCTCGCCGATCTTCTTGGCGTGACGGGCAAACCACCACTCGACGATGCGACATTGACCCGTAACAGCATGGTTCTCCTTCGCAGGCTTTGGGTCAACTCCTCCGGCTTGAAGGGCCGCAACAATCACAATGAACGCAACGAGAACCAATAGGAAAACTGGTTTTACGTAGGCAAGCGGCCGCCGGGAGTGGGATTGGGGGGCCGGGGCGGGGGCGTTGTTTCCCATGATTATGCTCCTGAAGCTCAGTTCGTCGATGATCAAGGCTACGAAGGCGTCTCGGGGACCGTCCCCAAGCCTCACGCCCGCATCATACCCCCCCGATCCCGGTTGTATCAAGTGCCGCAATGGCGGCGACTTGGGCGTTCCTCAGGGGGCCCGGCCGGCTCGTCGCGAACTGCCTATTGGTGCCACTGCCCGATGAAGGGCACGTAGTATTTCCGCCACTCGCGGTAGCTCCATACCGGGGAGCTGATCAGGCCTTCCTGGCCGAGTGAGTCAACGGCTGCCACGAAATACCGGTGCGTCTTCTGGCCGGCCTTGGCGTCCGTGAACGCCGTTGCCACTACCGGACGCGCATTGAGCCGGTCAATCGTGCTGCTGTTCCATCGATGCTGCTTGCGGTAGATGTTGTAGCCGACGATGTTCTTGCCCGGATGCGGCTGCCACTTCAGGTCGACCTGGTCCCCTCGCTCGCGGGCGAAGACGCCGGTCACGGGGCCGGGGATGGTAAGGAACCACGGCGAGTCGCCGCCGGCAACGCCCAGCCGGTTCACCGCGCGGATACGGTAGGCGTATGTCGACCAGGCGTATGGCTTGCCCTTTGGATTGCGGTACTTCTCCAGGTCACGCGACAGCAGCGGGTTGACGAGCTTTGCGGCCGGCTGACCGGCTGCCAGGTTCACCGACTTGTCCACGAAACGAGGCTTCTCAAGCAGTTGGCCGGAGACCTGCTTGAACTGACCGATCGCCCGGATAGCCCCCACGGCGGGCTTGGCCAGAGGCGCGTACACGGCCTTGCCCTCGTCATGCGTCAACCTCTTCAACTCGGACATTGCGTAGACCCGCACGTCGGCCCGCTCTACCTGGTATCCGACGACGTCGCTGCTGCCTGGCGGCTTCCTCCAGGTCAGTTCGACTTCCTTCGCCCCGATCGCCGAGACGACAACATCCTGGACCACCCACGGCTGCGTTCGCACCTTTGCTGACGACCTGCCCTGACGACCCTTTGCGTCCACCGCAGCAACGTAGTAGTAATAGACTGTTCCCCGTTTCAGCTCCCAGTTCGAAAGCCCCGGCTTGCGAGCTGGAGTTGACCCGACCCGCACATAGTCCACCAGCCAGGGCTTTGCGCCTGTGCCACGGTACACGTGGTACTCGACGGCGCCCTTGACCGGCTGCCAGGAAAGACCCGCACCCTGCGGGGCTGTCTCGACGCACAGGCCGGCGGGGGCATCGGGGCCCGGCCTAGCCTGGCCCGGACCATACCGAAACGTCCATATCTGTTGCTCTGTCTTTGGGCGGTTCTCCATAAGGAAGACGTTGTACTCCGGCAGATAGAGCATGATCGTGTTGCGGCCGCCGGACGGATCGGGCTGTCCCTTCGTCGCTAGTTTCTTCCAGTCGTTCGCGGCGGGAAGGTAGGCCCACGTTTCCCGGCGCAGCGTCTGGCCCTTTTCCGTCGCCTGGCGCAGGTTGGCGATCACGACGTCATTCGCCGCATCGTACGCCATAGCCGTACCGTCGGCGGCCTTGGGCGGATGGTGCAGCGGATTCAGGCTCTTCCACGAATTGCTTCGCAGGTCGTACTTCCACGTTCGCTGGTCGCGGCCATACTGGTCGCCGAAGGCGTAGAAGCAATTGCGCTTTGAGTCGTATGCCAGCCCGAAGGTATTTCGCCCGGGCAGTTTGGTCTTCGGCCGCATCTGCGTCCATCGGTTGACGTGGGGATCATAGACATTTGTGGCGTGGCCGGCCCCCTCTCCGGCGGCGACGAGGATCACCTGGGAGTTGCTGTCCCACACGGCCCCTCGCAGCGGGCGAGGCCAGGGCTCGGGCAGCGGACGCATGTTTCGCCAGGTCTTCGCCGCGGCATCATACGACCAGGCGGAGCTGTCGCGGGTGTAGCCCGTCCGCCGCCACTGCCAGCCGTGACTGTAGAAGAACGCCGGGAAGCGGATGAAGCGGCCGTGGACCGGATCGAAGACGTTGTCGCGACAGCAACAATTGCCCGGCGGGCTGGTGTTCGTTTCCGACAGGACCCACGTGTTGCGGATCGGGTTGTAGTGCCACGTTTCGAAGTTCTGCTCGCCTCCGCCTCCCTGGTTGTGCCCGCCCCAGCGGATGATGAGGCCGTTGGCCGCGTCCCACCCCATGGAGGCCTCGTAGCCCATCCGTGGATTGGCAGGAGCCCCGGCCCCCGGCGTGCGCTTGATCCACGTCATGGGCGGGTGGTTTCGCAGATCGACGGGCGGAACCATGTTGGGGTTTTCCCCGCCGGCGGCCAGCGCAAGGAGAGGCATCGGCCCCGCAACCAGCACGAACGCAATTCCCACTATTCTCATCGCACACCTCCGCGACTGACGAAAGGTTTTCACCCTCTTATAGCGGTCCGGAGAATCCGCATCAACACCTCTCTCAAAACGCAGAGCGACTGGCTCACGCCTCGAGCAGGTCGGTGCATCGCCGGCCCCTGGGTTGGCTGCGGGGACGTAGAATACTATTGGTAGCCGGCAAACTGCAGCCGGTGTAGCCCGGCCGCGAACAGGACGGTCGCCGCAAACACCCAGATCGGGCTTGCTCAACGCGCTGCATCAGATACAATCACTGCCCGCGATCCCTGCTGGAGTTTTACCCGAACGATATCCTGATCGAATGCTTCAGCCTGCCCTCAAAAGTCACCGGTCGCGTCGGACTGATGGGCGAGGTGTCAGATCTGAAGGCCTGGGAGTGCGAGCCAATGGTGTCGCCCACGGCCATGAGCGTGAAAAAGCCCATCTTTGTCCTGGAGAAGATCACCAAGGATTTCCCGGGCGTCAGGGCTCTGGACAAGGTGTCGTTCGAGGTACACAGCGGTGAAGTCCATGCACTCGTGGGCGAGAACGGCGCCGGCAAGTCCACGCTTGTGAAGATACTGGCGGGACTGTACAGGCCCAATGAAGGCGCCATGTATTACGGGGGAGCCAGGATCTCGGCGGCCACGCCCAGACAGATGCGCGAGCTCGGCATAAGCGTGATCTACCAGGAGCTGGACCTCTGCCACAACCTGTCCGTAGCGGCGAATATCTTCCTCGGCAGGGAACGCGTGAAGTATGGAGTAGGATTCGTGGACGAGGGCAGACTACGGACCGAATCGCGGAAATACCTCCAAATGCTCGATGCCGATATCGATCCGGGAACGGCCGTGAGCAGGCTCAGCATCGCGGAGCAGCAGCTTGTCGAGATCGCAAAGGCCCTTTCTTACGAGAGCCGGGTTATCATCATGGATGAACCGACTTCGTCGCTCACGCCGCACGAGGTCGACAAGCTTTTCGACGTGATAAAACAGCTTAAGGCCGACGGGAAAGCCATCGTATTCATTTCGCACAGGCTGGAGGAGGTATCGGTGATAGCCGACAGGGTGACGGTCTTGAGGGACGGGAAGCTCATTGGGACCCACGCCATGGCCGAGCTCGATACGGATCGCATTGTGGGCATGATGGTCGGGCGTGAACTCAAGCACGAGTACGTGGACAGAGGGGCGTCGACCGGCGTGGGAGGCCCCCTGCTGGCGGTAAAGGACCTTTCCTCGGGTAACAGCTTCCGCGAGGTGACGTTCGGGCTCTACCCCGGCGAGATACTGGGCCTTTTCGGACTTGTGGGCGCGGGGCGCACCGAACTCTTGGAGGCCATTTATGGGCTGAGGCCGATTACGTCGGGCCAGGTCTACCTGAAGGGCAGGAGATTCACGGTCACCTCGCCTGGAGACTCGATCAGCAGAGGTATCGTAATGACCTCGGAGGACAGGAAACACAAGAGCCTCTTTCTGAATTTCAGGACCAGAGAGAACGTGACCATCTCTTCGCTGAAGGACCTGGTCGTGCATTTCTTCGTAAGCAGCGCACGAGAGCGGGACGTTGTCGGGAAGCTCACCGGCCTGCTGAATGTGACGCCGCCCGACCCGGAGTTCATGACCGTGAACATGAGCGGCGGCAATCAGCAGAAGGCCGTTCTGTCCAAGGCCCTGGCCACGGAACCGGAAGTCCTCTTGATGGATGAACCCACGAAGGGGATCGATGTCGGCACCAAGGGGGAGTTGTACGACATCATGCGGAAGCTGGCACAACAGGGGAAGGGCATTCTGTGCGTGTCGTCGGACCTGACGGAAATCCTGGCCCTCTGCGACAGGATACTGGTGATGAGTAAGGGCCGCCTGGTGGGCGGGTTCTCCAATAGCGAGGCGACGGAAGAGAAGATCATGGCGCTTTCCCTGTGACTTGGGTACGAGTATGAAGAGTCATCTGAAACTGAAAGCTATCCAGGAGATGGGCATACTCATTGCGCTGGTAGTGCTGTGCGTGTTCTTCACAATCGCATCACCGGAAAAGTTCGCCACGGTGAAGAACATCATGACCGTCCTGAGGCAAGTCTCGATACCCGCGATCGTGGCGGCGGGCATGACGTTCATCATGATCACGGGCAACATAGACCTTGCCGTGGGCTCGTATCTTGCTCTGACCGGCATAATGGTCGCCAAGCTGCTCAACGTGAACTGTCCGTGGTATGTAGCCATCGCCCTGACGATGGTGGGGATGGCACTGGTCAACGGGATCGTTGGGATAGTCGTGGCGAAGCAGAAACTGCAGTCGCTCATCATCACGCTCGCCATGATGGCTGCCGCCCGCGGCTTCGCCCTGATTTGGACAGGCGGGCTGGCGGTGACGTGCGAGAACAAGTTCGTACTCGAATTGGCCAACGGACATGTCGGGATCTTCCCGATTCCCGTCATCGTGATGGTCTGCGTTCTGGCTGTATCGCAGTTTGTGTTGAAAAAGACACGTTTCGGAAGATATGTCTATGCCGTCGGCGGCAACCAGGAAGCTGCTATCACTTCCGGTATCAACGTAGACGCCGTGAAGATCGCTGTTTTCGCCATCTCCGGCGCCCTGACCGGCCTGGCGGGCTGCATCATGGCGGGAAGGCTTTTCGAAGGTTCGCCGACTGCCGGGCAGAATGGCTTCGAACTCACCGTCATAGCCGGTGTCGTTATCGGCGGTACCAGTTTGAGGGGTGGATATGGCGCAATGGTCGGGACCCTGCTGGGGGTTTTCACCGTGGTCGTTATTGAGAATGGGCTCACGATCATGGGTGTCGAAGACTACGGCTATCAGCTTATGGCAAAAGGCGCTATCATCTACCTCGCTATGGTGATTGATAGCAGGACAAGAAGAGTCAAGCGGTGAAGTCGATGACACCGCAACGTAAAAGGAGCGCATCATGAGGCGATTTCTGGTTGTGTTTGTGGGGCTGGCCCTGTCGGTTCTCTTGGTCTGCGGCTGCAATGATTCGCGCGAGGATTCGCGCAATGATTCGCGCGAGGATTCGCGCGCGGAAAAACCCTTAATCGGCGTGATCCAGATTACTCTGGAGCACGAGTACCAGGTGGTACTCAACAAGGGCTACAAGGACAAAGCCGCCCAGATGGGAGTGGACGTCCTTGTGAGAATCAACGACATGAACCCCGAGAAGTGCGTTACGGCCGCCGAAAACCTCATTAACGCGGGGGCCAAGGCCATCATCGTAGCGCCGGCCGGCCCCGGCAGCTTCAAGGCTGTCGCGAGGCTCTGCAAACAGGAGGGCGTGTTCGTGTTGAACGACGGCTCTCCCCAGCCGGTTAGTGAAGGGGTGGTCCCGTTCATCGGCACGGAGAGCTACTCCGGCGGCATGAAGGCCGCGGAGTTTGCGGCAAGCTGGATCAAACAGAACCTCAGCGGCAAGAAGGTTGTCGTAGCGCATTTGACTCTGCCAACATTCACGGACTGCGTCCAAAGGAACAAGGGTTTTTCGGAGGGCCTCGAGAAACTCCTGAAGGGCGTGGCGTACGAAATCCACAGCCAGAACGGCAAGGGCACGCGCGAGGGGGGACTTACTGCGATGGAGAACCTCCTTCGGGCGCATCCGGACATCAACGTCCTTTTCGGATGTAACGACGACTCTGCGTTAGGCGGATACAGCGCGATGAAAGCGGCCGGCAAGAAGGACGCGGAACATCTCGTTATCGGTTTCGACGGCTCGCTCGGCGCTTTCGAGGAGATAAAGAAAGGCGGCATGTTTCGCGCCGACATCGTGCAGCTTCCTTACAAGTACGCACAGATGCACATGGAAAGAGCGGTCAAGCTGGTCCGCGGCGAAAGTAAAGTGGCAGACTACGTCGCGAAGGGGCACGTCTTCATCGACCCCCCGATCGTTACGAAGGACAACGTCGATGAGTTCATTGCCGAGTTCAAAGACAGGCTCGGCAAGTAGAGACTCTGGAGACTTTCGTCCTGTCCTTCCTGAAGACCTCATCCGGCCAAGGGCCGGTGTCTGAATGAGCTAGCCCTGCATGCCGTGCATGAATCGCCCCCCCCTGCGGGCCCATAGGGCCTGGGGCCTCTATCGCCTTGGCGCACCTTCTTCCACGCGCATGCCCCCGTGGGTAACATGAACGCTGCCGGCTCACGGCCGAAGCCTGCGCGTTCGCGATCAGTCGCTCTTCTCGCCTTTGTCCCTCGTTGATGTTTCGGGCTTGGTCTTGGGGGTCTTGAATGTCTCCTGGAAAAAGCTGACGGCGTCGGCGCGGGCCTTGGTGGCCGTGGCCGACCTGCCGTTCCAGAAGGCGTGCCCGCCGCTGGCGAGCGTGATCAGCTTGACCGCCACATTCGCCTTCTTGAGCTTCTCCTGCAAGATAAGCGACTGCTTGTACGGCACCACGCGATCGCCCTTGCAATGCATCAGCAGGAACTGCGCGCTGTCCGAATCGACGTAGGTCGCCGGCGAGATCAACTTGGCGACTTCGGCGCTGGCCATGAGGCGGCCGAACGACGTCAGGTCGGCCGGCGTCGCCAAAGCCACCACCGCATGCACCCGGCTGGAGACGCCCTCGTTGCCGCCCTTGCCCTCGAGCTTGGCGGTCTTGAAGCTCGTGCCGAGCATGGCCACCAGGTGGGCCCCGGCCGATCCGCCGAACGCGCCGATTCGCTCCACGTCGATGCCGTGCTTGTCGGCGTTGGCCCGCACCCATCGGACCGACGCCTTGGCGTCTTCGACGCACTGGCGGACTTCCACCTCCGGCCGGAGGCGATAGGCGATGCAGGCGGCTGCGAAGCCTTTCTCGGCAAACGTCGAGGCGAACCGCGCGAACGTGTTCTTGTTGCCGCTTCGCCATCCGCCTCCGTGAACGACCATGATGCAGGGCATCTTGCCGGCCGGGGGACTCTTCGGCAGGTACAGGTCGAGCATCACCTTGCGGTCGCCGTACGTGGCGTAGACGATATCCCGCACGACCTTCACCGAATCGGGCGGCTTGACGCTGGGCGTGGTGCGGGTGGGGGCCCGGGCGCGGTCGAGTTTCTTCTTGAGTTCGGGGTCCTTCTCGGCCGCCGCCTTAACGAGCTCGCCGACCTTGCTGCGAAAGGCATCCCGGTCGGTCGTCCGGAGCTTCATCAGCTCCCCGTGGGCCTGGGGATCATCAGCCTTGTACTTCCTGAGGATCTCGCCAATGACAGCCCACCTGCCGCCGCCGGTCCGCTCCTGCGGCGCTGCGCGGGCCAGGCCGTACACAAGCAGCAGACACACCACCAGACAAGGAATGCGCTTTCTCATCGTAATCTCCAATCTGAATTCGGGGGGAGTTCTGGGAACATGATACACAACTTTTCACCCGGGCCAAAGCCGTCTTGTCCGGCGGGAGCGACAGTTCCGCTGGAATATGGTATCCTCCACCTATCGGGTCCGTTACGTGGGCGTGGTCATGGCCAAGATTCTCTTTGAAAAGGACCGGCGGCGAGGCGTTGTGCGACGGTTTGTCTGTTCGCAGCGGAAGAATTGCTTGCCGGGCGGGAACCGACGGCTCGGCCAAGCGTCGAAAATGAATGATGGTTGGGCTCCGCGCCCGCGCCCGAAGATGTACGTTTATGACTATATTCGGGAGCATTAGCATAAAAGTTCTCGAGCTTCGTAGAGGTTCTATGTGGATAGCGTGCCTGGTGCTGGTCTGGCCGGCAGTCTTGGCACGCGGGCTATCGATCGCCCGTCCGGAACCGGTGGGGGCGGGTGGCAACCCCCCGGCGGGCACAACCGGCAAGCGCGGCCTTCACATCCCGCGCACCAAGCGGGTGAGTTTCAACTGGCAGGTCAACGACGGTGCGGGCTTCAAGTGGGACGTCCAGCACTATGGCACTATCGGGCAGGGAACCAACTACGCCTACAGCGGTGGGCTCTACTGCCAGATCTCCGGAAACAACGTAACGGGCGGCGGCATCGGATGGATGAATGCCGCCGGGGACGAGATCGAAATAGGCCCATACAGCCGCAGCAACGTGAAGGTTTATCGCCGCGTCAAGATATTCAAGGACCGCGGCCTGGCGCGATGGCTGGACATCTTCGAGAACCCCACCTCCGCCGCCGTAACAGTGCCCATTATCATTTTCACCCAAACGAACTACACCGTCAACCGGACGGTCACCAGCACGGGAGGCGGCGCTTTCGGCCAGGAGGACTGGGCGTTTGTGACGAAAACCAGCAACGCCCAGTCGCCGGCGCTGCTTCACCTGGTGTGCGGCAAGCGCTCCA